>Ga0256840_1000411_pt1 | contig 44418 bp, 45 predicted proteins | sample 355202metaG_FD_185969 | JGI IMG/M metagenome (GOLD analysis project Ga0256840, IMG submission 185969) | Hydrothermal vent microbial communities from Mid Atlantic Ridge, Atlantic Ocean - 355-202 | ecosystem: Environmental > Aquatic > Marine > Hydrothermal vents | place: Atlantic Ocean: Mid...
TGGTCGCGTAGCTCAGTTGGTAGAGCACTACCTTGACATGGTAGTGGTCGTTGGTTCAAGTCCAATCGTGGCCACCATTTTACTTTCTTTTGTCTATAATCCGTACAGCTTTCCCTTCACTTCTTTTTATGGATTTTGGTGCTACAAGTTTAACAGCAACATTTATATAAAGAGCATTAAGTAGTTCAGCTTGTATATGTTTTTGTAGGCGAGTTAAATCACCTATATCATCACTCATAACATTTTCATTTAACTCAACATCGATTTCAAGTTTGTCAAGATGCCCTTTTTTATTGGCTATGATTTGGTAGTTAAGAGTTATCTCATCTACTTTTGCTAAAACATGCTCAATTTGTGAAGGAAATACATTGACACCATTTATAACAAGCATATCATCACTTCTTCCAACAATACTCTCTATTTGACATAGTGTTCTTCCGCATCGACATGGAACTCTTGTTATAGATGTTATATCTCCAGTTCGGTATCTGATGATGGGAAGACCTTGTTTTGTAAGAGTTGTAACTACTAGTTCACCTCTTTGTCCATCTAGTAGTACTTCACCACTTTTTGGGTCTATAATTTCTGGATAAAAGTGGTCTTCATTGAAGTGAAGTAGATGAGAGTGTTTACAGCTAGATGCCACACCAGGTCCTATGATTTCAGAAAGTCCATAAACTTCATGGTAGTCAATTCCCCAGATTTTAGAAATCTCATCTTTAAGACCTTCACTAGCAGGTTCTGCTCCAAAAAATCCAACTTTTAAAGAGAAGTCTTTTTGTATATCGTAGCCTTCTGCTTTAGCTTTTTCTGCAAGATGGAGTGCAAAAGATGGAGTACCCGTTATTGCAGTTGCTCCAAAATCTTTTAAAAGTAGAAGTTGACGAGATGTAAAACCAGTTGAGCTAGGGATTACTGCTATTTTCATACGCTCTGCAGCACTGTGAAAACCAAGTCCTCCTGTAAAAAGTCCGTAACCAGTTGCATTATGAAGAATATCTTTACATGTAAGCCCAGCCATAGTAAAAACTCTTCCCATAACTTCTGCCCATATGTCCATATCGTGTTCAGTATAGCCTACAACTGTTGGTTTTCCTGTAGTACCACTAGAACTATGCACTCTTACAATCTGATCCATTTCAACAGAAAACATACCAAAAGGGTAGTTATCTCTCAAGTTTTTTTTAGTGGTAAAGGGAAGTTTGCTTATGTCCGCAAGAGTTTTTATATCTTCTGGGTGAATACCCTCTTCTTCAAACCTTTTTTTATAAAATGGAACAAGATGAAAAACTCGTATAAGCGTCTCTTTTAGATGATTAAGTTGCCAAGTTTCTAGCTCATCTTTACTAAAACTTTCGTTTTTACTATAAATCATAGTTTATCTTACTTATAAAAGTGACTTGCACTTACAACTTCAAGATTATCATCAAGAAGTGATTTTACTGCATCTTTAAATCTGTCTTTTTCAACACTAAATATAAAAATTCCTATATCTGACTCATAAAAGCTGTATGTGTATTGGATATTTATATTGCTTTTTGAAAGAGAAGTTACTACCTTGTCAAAGCTACCAACAACATCGTCAATCTTAACTCCAAAGACATCAGTAAATCTTACACTAAAGCCATTGTCTTCTAGCAAGGCCTTAGCTTTTTCTGGATTATCAACAATAGTCCTTACCAGACCAAAGTCTGTTGAATCAGCAAGTAAAATTGACTTGATTGATATACCGTTTTTACTCAATACATGAGTAAAGTCGCTAAGTTCGCCTGTTTTGTTTTCTATGAAAACTGAAAGTTGTTTGATTGTATGCATTTTATCTGTTTCTCCTGTCTATTACTCGTACTGCTTTTCCCATGCTTCTTTCTATACTTCTTGGCTCTACAAGTTTTATCTTTGCATTGATGTATAGGTTATTTAGAAGTTCACTCTGTATGTCTTTTTGTATCTTCTCAAGTGCTCCTATGCTGTCCATTGGCATCTCTTCAGTTACTTCAACCATAATCTCCAAGCTATCTAAGTAGCCTTTTTTATCCGCTATTATTTGGTAGTTTAGTGTTATTTCATCTATATTTGAAAGTACATGCTCTACTTGTGAAGGAAATACATTGACACCATTTACTATAAGCATGTCATCTGCTCTTCCCATAACACTTTTCATACGAACATGAGTTCTTCCGCATTTACAAGGAGTCTGATCGAGGCTTGTTATGTCTCCAGTCCTATACCTTATGATTGGAAGTGCCTGTTTTGTTAAGCTCGTAATCACAAGCTCACCCTTTTGCCCATACGGTAGAACCTCGCCTGTTTTGGGATCAACAATCTCAGGATAAAAATGATCTTCAAATATGTGCAGATCTCGACTTTCGCAACAGCTATTTGATACACCAGGGCCTATGATTTCTGAAAGACCATAAATCTCGTAGTAGTCTATACCCCAAACTCTTGCCACCTCTTCTTTTAGTCCTGTACTTGTTGGTTCAGCTCCAAAAATCCCGCATTTTAGCTTGAAGTCTTTTTTTAAATCATACCCTTCATTTAGAGCAGTTTCTGCCATATGTAGAGCAAAAGATGGAGTTGAAGTAAGTACGGTAGAGCTAAAATCTTTCATCAAAAGAAGTTGACGAGATGTAAAACCGCCTGAGCTAGGAACTACGGTTGCCCCAACAGTCTCTGCTCCATTGTGAACACCAAGACCTCCTGTAAAAAGACCATATCCGTAGGCATTGTGAACAGTGTCTTCAGAGTTTACACCACTCATAGTAAAAACTCTTGCCATTACTTCATTCCAGACATCCATGTCTGATTTTGTATAGCCTACAACTGTTGGTTTGCCAGTTGTTCCACTTGAGCTATGGATTCTCACAACTGCATCTTGCTTAACTGCAAACATACCAAAAGGGTAGTTGTCCCTTAAATCTTGCTTTTTAGTAAAAGGGAGTTTAGATATATCTTTTATAGATTTTATATCTTCAGGTACTATTCCTATCTCTTTAAACTTTTGTTGATAGAAAGGTACAACACCATAAACTCTAGCAACCGTCTCTTTTAGTCTTTGAGTTTGCAGTTTTTCAAGTTCTAGCCTTGGAAGTGTCTCGTCTTTTGACCATATCATAGCTATATGTCCCTCGCATCTTCGATAGCTTGGTGTAGAACTTCTATATTTTTAGGAGCCATTTTTGCATTCATCTGTGTGATTGCCTCTTCTATTTCGTTCACAGAGAAAGGAAAATGAGGGTCACGAGCTAGAGTAATACCAAGCATATAAACATTGAGAGCCTGTATAGGAAACTCTTTTTTTCTAGCTTTAGCAAAAGCATCTATCTTGATAGTTTCATACTCAATATCAGGAAATTTACTATCGGCATTGACGATGATAGTACCTTCACCTTTTTTGAGGTATTGTATGTTTCTAAGCCCCTCATTGCCCTCAAGTGCAATTAGCAAATCAGCCTGTCCTTGGTCAATTGCAGGTGAGTGAAAATCTCCAACTTTAACATAGCAAGATACAGATCCACCTCTTTGGCTCATACCGTGGTTTTCAGTACCTAAACATTTTTGATCTTTAAGACCAGCTGCAATACTAAGAACTTTTACAAGAAAAACTGCACCTTGACCACCAATACCCGCTATAACTACTTGATATTTCATTTAACTGTCTCCTTTAACTTAAGCGAAGCCCAAGTTAAATTCCTCGCACTAAAGCACGAAGCAAGACTTCTGTAATTATTTGTTAATATTTTCACTTTTTTACCTCCACAAAAGCATCTGTTGGACATACATCATCCAAACAAGCAGCACAACCTATACACAAGAAAGGATCTATCTCAATCTTGTGGTCTTCGTTATACGACATTGGCGGACATTTGTATTGAGTAGTACAGATATCACATGCGACACACTTGTCTTGGTCAACCTCTGCAAATACATGAGGAAGTTTTTCAGGAGCTCTCTCTTTATCTAAAACACAAAACTCTCTTACTATAGCAACCACTGGTCCCGTTGCCTCTGCATATTTTGCTTTTATCTCTTTCATAAATTCTATAGTTTTGTCAACATTTGGAGTATAATCATACTCATAACACTCAGCTCCACAACCCTCAACTACTTTTTTGATATCTATTTTGTTTGGATTTTCTCTCTCTGGAGTCTTTTGGCGACCCGTCATAGCTGTTGTTGAGTTATCTAAAATAACAAGTATAAACTTGTGGTTTTGATAAACAGCATTTAGTAAAGGAGAAACACCAGAGTGCATAAATGTGCTATCGCCTATACTTGCAACGACTGTTTTACTTGGATCAGCCACGCTAAAACCACTAGCCATGGAGACAGATGCACCCATACATAAAACAGTGTCGATTGCACCTTGGTTAAGAGCAAGTGTATAACACCCTATATCAGATGGATAGATCGATTTTTTCTTTTTAAACACTTTCATAATAGCATAGTAAACATCCCTATGAGGACAACCAGGGCATAGGTTTGGCGGACGAACAGGTAGCTCATCTGCATACTTTTCACTCTTGTAAAACTCATTTTTTTCTATAAGTCCAGCATTTGAAAAGGCCATGAGAACTTTATCTTTTGTAAACTCATCAATTTTGTGTACATCATTTGTGAGTTTTCCATGAAGTTTTGGTGAACTAAGTTGCTCTTCTATGCAAGGGTACGGTTCTTCAAAGACTATTACTTTTTCATAGTTTTCAAAAAGTGCTTCTATCTTCTCTTTTGGAAGAGGGTAGGGCATATCAAACTTTAGTACATCTGCTTCGAGTTTCATCTCTTCAAGAGCCTCTTTTACATAGCCATCACCAGTTCCACTTGTCAAGCAGAGAGTTTTTGCTCCTTTGAGTGTTTTAACTCTTGGTGCGATTAGCTCAGTCCAGTTGTACTCTTTGATAGCTTCAAGCCTTTCAAATTGCTCTAGTCCTTGTCTAAATCTTCCTGCAGGAGGAACTGCCGCCCATCTTGAAATCTCCCTTTGAAACTCACCTTTTGCAGGGTTGAATTCTAGTTTATCATCTACCTCACAAATCTCTCTAGCATGACATACTCGCATAACAGGACGAAGCATAGTAACCGTTTCAAACTTATGAGATATCTCAAGTCCTAGCTTGACCATGTCATAAGCCTCTTGAGGAGTTGCAGGATCTAAAACTGGTATCTTGGCAAACTTTGCAAAACTTCTGCTATCTTGTTCTGTCTGAGAAGAGTGAAAACCAGGGTCATCTGCAGCGATCATAAGCATAGCACCCTTTAATCCTATATAAGAAGCACTCATAAGAGCATCACTTGCTACATTGAGCCCTACTTGCTTCATGGTAGCACAGGTAGTTCTTCCAGCGATTGCACCAGCATAGGCTACTTCAAAACCAACTTTTTCATTGGTCGCCCACTCAGAGTAGGCTTCAACTTTAAATTTATTTTTAAACTTTTGAAAGTTTCCTATAATCTCACTTGATGGGGTACCTGGATAACCTGATATCATATCTACATTAGCATGGATTAAAGCTAGTGCGATAGCATCATTTCCCATTAAAATATCTTTCACAACATGTCTCCTTTTAAAGGAAGTGAATTCCTTAAAAGTTCTTCTTATTAAGCTTATGTAATCTACAAAGTCAAAAAAGAAGAACTTATTGTTAATTTTGATCTAATTTTAAGAGTAGGAAATTTATGTTTATAATTTCCTTATATTTGTTAAAAAAGTACCTTTATATCATCATTTGTAACAATTTAGCACTATTAAAATAAGAGTAAAATAGTCCTATTTTTGTGTTTAGTTTTGAAATAAATAACTATATATTTTATTTAAGAAACTCATTTAAAAGCAAGATTAAAGATAAAATTCACTACTTTAGAATATCAAAATGAGAGTGGATAGATGCCACGAGGTTTTGTAAAACTTTAGGAGATTATGTAATGGTAAAAAATTTTACTTTAAGAGCGTTGGCTCTAATGTTTATTTCAAGTTTTATAATACTAAGTGCAAGTACTATAAAAATAGGTGCGATAGTTGCAGCAACGGGACCAGCTTCATTTTTGGGAGATCCTGAGCTTAAAACTCTACAACACTATGTCAAAAAGATCAATGATGCAGGTGGAGTAAATGGGCAGATGATAGAGCTAATTCACTATGACACAGGTGCAAGTCCTAAAAAAGCAGTGACTTTTACAAAAAGATTGATAAATCAAGATAAAGTAGTAGCTATCATTGGACCATCTACAAGTGGTGAGACTATGGCTATATTGAAGTTTGTAAAAAAAGCAAAGATTCCTTTAATCTCTATGGCAGGAGCAGTGGCTATCATAGACCCTGTAAAGCCTTATGTGTTTAAGATAGTAGCAACTGATAGAATGGCATGTGAAAAAGTAATGGCAGATTTGAAGAAAAGAAATCTTACAAACTTAGCTCTTATCTCAGGAAGTGGTGGATTTGGTAAGTCTATGAGAAAGCAGTGTAAAGCGGTTGCTCCAAAGTTTGGCATCAAAATCGTTGCTGATGAGACATATGGCAAAAAAGATTCAGATATGACTTCACAGCTTCTTAAGATAAAAAACAACAAAGATGTTCAGGTTGTTTTAAATCCAGGTTTTGGACAAGGGCCAGCGATTGTAACAAAAAACTATGCACAACTTAAGATAAAACATCCACTTTATCAGTCTCATGGTGTAGCTTCAAAGAAGTATATTGAGATTGCAGGAAAGTCTTCAGAGGGCGTAAGAGTTGTTGCTCCACCAGTTGTAGTAGCCGATAAGCTTGATGATTCAGTTGCAAACAAAAAAGTAGCACTTGCATATAAAAATGAGTATGAAAAAACTTTTAATTCACAAGTATCAAGTTTTGGTGGGCATGCTTATGATTCACTTTATATCATTGTAAATGCTATAAAAAGAGCAGGTTCAACAAACCCAATGAAAATCAGAGATGAGATTGAAAAAACCCAAGGATTTGAGGGAGTTGATGGAGTAGTAAATCTTAGCCCAACAGATCACTTAGGACTAGATACAAAGACAGGTATGATTATGCTTGAGATTAGAAATGGTGACTGGACAATAGTAAAGTAAATCATGATTGAACTATTTGGTTACTTGCTCTCAGGAGTTACAGTTGGATTTATATATACACTTGTAGGGCTTGGTTTTACGGTTATATATAACTCTAGCGGGATTATAAACTTTTCTCAAGGAGAGTTTGTGATGGCAGGTGGTATGTCTACTGTGTTTCTTATATACGCAGGACTACCACTTGGTGTCTCTTTTGTTTTGGCAATTATGATTACATCTATGATAGGGATATTGCTTTACAAGCTTATATCGTTTTCTCGTGATAGCTCACAAATATCTCTTATCATTCTCACTTTAGGATTTGCTATATTTTTAAGAGGTTTAGCTCAGATTATATTTGATAAGCAACTTCACACTATGCCATCTTTTGTTGGCGAGGGTGCTTTTGAGATATTTGAAACTACTATATCGTATCAAGCTGTACTTATCATCATAGTTGCTAGTACTATTGTTGTCTCTTTGTATCTATTTTTTCAAAAAACAAAGACAGGTCAGGCAATGGTAGCCGCATCAAACAATGTAGATGCTGCAAAACTTATGGGAATCAACATAAAAAAGATACTTATGCTAAACTTTGCTATATCAGCAGTTATAGCTTCTATTGGTGGAATTTTACTTACACCAATTACCTCAACAAACTATGAAGTAGGTATCATGCTTGGGCTCAAAGGCTTTTGTGCAGCTATTATAGGAGGACTTGGTACTCCTTTTGGAGCAGTTGCTGGAGGTTTGGTTCTTGGTATACTAGAGTCTTTGGTTGCAGGTTATGTATCTAGTGAGTACAAAGATGCAGTTGCATTTGTAGTTCTTTTGGCGATTCTATTTTTTATGCCAGGTGGGATTTTTGGCAATCTAAAATCTCAAAGGGTATAAGATGTTAAAAAAATACAACATAAATGCTCAGATAATATTTTTAACAGTAGTCTTAATGATAATCCCATTTTTCTTTGAAAATGATTTTTACTATGAGATAGCAATTCTTTCTATGCTTAATGCACTGATTGTTATAGGTCTAAACCTTCTTATGGGGTATGCTGGTCAAGTTAGTCTAGGTCATGGTGCTTTTGCAGGACTTGGTGCATATATATCGGTTGTGTTAAGTACAACTTATGGGCTAAATCCTCTTCTTAGTATATTTATATCTGTAACTATTATGGCTCTCTTGTCATTTCTTATTTCAAAGCCAATTTTGAAGCTAAAAGGGCACTATTTGGCTATGGCAACTTTAGGAATTGGGATTATTATAAGTATTGTTCTTGAAGTAGAAGAGGAGTTTACTGGAGGAAGCGACGGTATGAGCGTAGATAGCTTCGTTGTTTTTGGTTATGAGTTTAGTGATAGTACTGCTTGGTATGTGCTGTGTGCTGTTTTACTTGTTTTTACTATATGGGCATTTGAAAACTTGATAAACTCGCCTTTTGGAAGACTTCTTCGCTCTATCCACGATAGTGAAAAAGCAGCGAATAGTGTAGGGATTGATGTTTCGTACTATAAAAGCATAGTTTTTGTTATATCGGTTGTTATAGCTACAATTGCTGGAAGTTTATATGCTTTTTTCTCTGGGTTTATATCTCCTCAGGAGGCGTCTTTTTCTCACTCTATTGAGCTAGTTGTTATGGTGGTGCTTGGTGGACTTGGAAGAGTTTATGGGGCACTTTTTGGAGCTGTTATATTGACAGTACTTCCTCAACTGCTTACATCTTTTGAAGATTATGAGACTTTAGTTTTTGGTTGTATTATCATTGCTGTTATGATATTTATGCCAAAAGGGATTGCATCTCTTTTTGATAATATTTTGAAAAAAAAGGAGCAAAATAGTGCTTCAAGTTAGCAGTGTTACTAAACAGTTTGGTGGATTAAAAGCAGTTGATGAGCTTAGCTTCAATGTTAAAAAAGGTACGATTCACTCAATTATAGGACCAAATGGTGCAGGAAAAACAACTCTTGTCAATATGATAACAGGTGTTTATAAAGTAGACTCAGGAACAGTTTTTTTAGATGGTGGAGATATAACAAACCTTGCAACTAACAAGTTAGTACATCGTGGAATATGCCGTACTTTTCAGCACCTAGAAATCTGTGGAAACCTAACCGTTATAGAAAATGTTATGTTAGGTTTTGATAAGTATATGGATAAAAATATCTTGAGATCATGCTTTAGAGCCAAGTCTATACTAGAGGATGAAAAGAGATACCTAAAAAGAGGCATGCATCTTTTAGATCTTATAGGCTTAGCTGATTTTGCAAATAAAGAGGCAAAAAATCTATCTTATGGAATTTTAAAAAAACTTGAAATCATAAGAGCCTTAGCAACCACACCTGAACTTATGCTTTTAGATGAGCCAGTAGCAGGACTCAATCCAAAAGAGACAGAAGAGGTTTCGGAGCTTATACAAACAGTTGTAGCCGATGAGGTTACAGTTTTGCTTGTGGAGCATGATATGAAGATGATTATGAAGATTTCAGACCATATAACGGTGATGAATTTTGGTAAAAAACTAGCAGAGGGTACACCAAAAGATGTTGTAAACAACGAAGAGGTTATAAAAGCATATCTAGGAAGTGGGGCACTAAGTGGAAGATAATATACTAAAAATAGAAAATTTGAGTTGTAACTATAGCCAGATAATTGCCCTTGAAAACATAAGCCTAGAGATAAACAAAGGCGAAATAGTCTCACTAATAGGAGCAAATGGAGCAGGTAAAACGACACTCCTTAGAACTATAAGTGCTCTAAACAAACCAAAAAATGGAAAGATTTTTTTTGAAAATAAAGATATAACAAAACTAGATTCAGACAAAAGAGTAGGACTTGGAATCGCCCAAGTTCCAGAAGGAAGAGGGCTTTTTACCATCTTAAGTGTTGAGCAGAATTTGAAACTTGGAGCATACAGTAGAAAAGAGAAAGACCTAACCAAAGAGTTAGAGTATGTTTATGATAAGTTTCCAATTCTAAGAGAGAAAAAAGACGACTATGCAGGAACACTCTCAGGAGGACAGCAGCAGATGGTTGCAGTAGGACGGGCTTTGATGAGCAAGCCAAAACTTCTTCTGCTAGATGAGCCTAGTATGGGACTTGCGCCGATAATCGTAGAAGAGATTTTTGATGTTATTACAACCCTAAGAGATATAGGAACTACTATATTTGTAGTAGAACAAAATGCATTTTTAGCACTTAGTATCTCCGATAGAGCATATGTTTTAGAAAACGGCAGAGTAGCTATAAGTGGAAGATCCAAAGAGATGCTAAATGACAGTAGAGTAAAAGAGGCTTATTTAGGGGCTTGATTTTACTTACCTCTTTAGTGATTTACCATACTTTTCGCATGGTTAACTGCTCTTGCAAAAGTTCTATGCATGTTTTGTTCACCTATCAAAGAAACAATATTGTGCTTTTTTAGTACCTTAAATACCTCATTATTTGTACCAGATGTTATAACAATAGTTCCATTGTCTTTAAGAAGTTTTATTGTTGTATAAAAATTATGTATAGCAGTAGCATCAATGAAGCTTACATGACGCATTCTGAGTATTAAAATTTTTGCTGATACTCCTCTTTCTTTAATCAGTTCAGCATATTGTTTTGCAGAAGCAAAAAAGAGAGGACCTCCTATCTCGTATACTGCGATACCTTTTGGTAATTTTTCATAGTTTTCAATATCGTCATCATCACTACTGACAATAATTTCATGCTTATCAACATCGGCCATTCTTTTCATAAAAAGTAATGCAGATAAAACGACACCCACCTCGATAGCTACTGTTAAGTCTATGACAACTGTTAGAACAAATGTACTAACTAAAACTATATAGTCGTATGGTGAACCTTTTAAGATTGAAATGAATGATTTGTACTCACTCATATTGAAGGCTACTACAATTAAAATACCAGCAAGAACTGACATAGGAATATGTTTTGCAAAATTCATAAAAAATAGCATGATTAAAAGTAGTGTGATAGAGTGAACTATACCTGCTATAGGTGTCCTTCCTCCATTTTCTATATTTGTTGCTGTTCTGGCAATAGCCCCAGTTGCAGGTATACCTCCAAAAAATGGTGTCATAATATTTGCTAATCCTTGTGCAACAAGCTCTGTGTTTGAGCGATGAGCACCGCCTATCATCCCATCTGCAACAACTGCTGATAAAAGAGATTCTACACTTCCTAGCAATGCAATAACCAGAGCAGGAACTATATAAGTTGTTATGTTTGAGAGTTCAAAATGGGGCAAGGAAAATGTAATGTCATTTGGTATCGTCTCGAAAAAAGTTTCTATTGTTGTAACTGGTATATTAAAAAGAGTCACAATAAGTGTTAAAACAATCAATGCTACAAATGAACCTGGTATTTTTGAATTGATTTTTTTAAAATTTAATGTTATAAATATAGTAGCAATGGTTATGCCTAGAGCATAATAATTTATGTCATTTATATGTTCAAAATATACTTGCCATTTATCAAAAAAATCAGCAGGAAGTTTATCTATATTGAAACCAAATGCATCTTTGATTTGTGTAGAAAAGATTACTACTGCAATCCCGCTTGTAAAACCAACTATCAAAGGGTGAGGAAAATATTTTAGTAAATTACCTAGTTTTAAAAATCCAAATATCACTAAAATAATACCAGCCATGATAGTAGAAATCAAAAGTCCATCTATGCCGTATTGTTGGATGATTCCGTATAGGATTATGATAAAAGCACCCGTTGGTCCGCCTATTTGAACTCTACTACCTCCAAATATAGATATAATAAGTCCTGCAACAATAGCAGTGATGATACCTTTTTCAGGAGAAACACCACTCGCCACTGCAAATGCAATAGCAAGGGGTAATGCTACAACTCCTACAATGCTTCCAGCAATGATATCTTTGATTATTTGCTCTTTAGATATGCCATTTTTTAATAATGTCAATAATTTTGGTTTAAAGACCATTGTATACCCTTCCTAAATCAAACTAACGCACAACAGGAGAGCAAAGAGGTGTAAGATTTGAATTTAAAAATATGTAGGACTGCTTATTGTGGTTCAAATATTTTTATATTTAAAGATTATGCCTCTTTGTACTCCCCGTAGGGCGTCTCTATTTTACTCACTCTCTTTGTTAGATAACCTCAACAGTGAACAAAATAGAAACGCTGTTATGCGTTAGTTTGATTTAGGATGGGTATATTTTAATTCCTTTTATTTTTAATGTGAAGATACATGTTTAGCTACACAATCTGTTAAATATAAGTTTATTAGATTTTGGTATGGTATGTTTGTTTTTGCTGTACTTCTTGCAATTTTTTCTAAACGGTACACCAATGAGTGTTTGATATAAAATGTTCTGTTTAAAAACAATACTTTTTTTGATTTACTTTTCCATCTCGAACTGTGAAAGAATCCAATCTCAAGCACTATAAAATAGTTTACCAAAATCATCCTAAAATTAACCATACTAAAATCATAGATATATTAGAATAACTACTATATAAAAGGTAGTTTGTGGGTATATATAAACAAGGTTTAACATCAGGTTATAAACTATATCTAATTTTAAACATAATATAAATTAAATCATCTAAATGTTTTACAAAATTACTATTTTAGAAAATATTTCTATGAGAGGATAAAAGTACGAAAAGAGATGCTTGGCAATATCTCTTTTCTATTTTATTATTTGGAGTTAGACTCTTTTTAGGTCTAAATATGAATTTTCGCTTGTTGAAATTATACAGAGCCAAAGTAAACCATCGGTTAACTTACTAGTATGCCTTAGTTTGTTCTTGGATGGCTATATTTAATAAAAACTTCTCCAGGCTTCCAGTCAATATAAACAGAATCTTTTTTCTCAAGATGAGGAGCTTTTATAAATACGGACTTAAAGGGCTTATCAAACTCATTTATAAACATATGAGCTTCACCTAAATCACACTGAAGATAGTCTCCCTTCTTAATCACTACTCGCACACCATCAAGATAAACAGCACATTGTCCCTCAAGTACAAAAAAAGACTCCTCTTGTCGTTCGTGTTTATGGCAAGGATGGCTTTCACCTACACCAATTACTACCACGCCCATATCTACATTTGGACCTTTTGTTAGGTACTTTGGTCCATGCGTTTTAAATCTATACTCATGCTCATTTTCATTAGTCAACTTCATCTAACTTCTCCTTTTTAGGAATAAAATATCTAAACAATTCTCCTCACTAAATCCTTACTTTTAGTAAGAAAAAACTTTTAGTTTTATAATCCTGGTGCTTTCCACAATGATGTAGCTATATTTTGATCTACAAGTTTTAGCTGTATCTCATAAGCTTTTTGCCAATTTGACTGTATATCATTATATATTTTATGATTTTTCATATTTGGTTTATAGGTTTTATCCCATTGTACTAACTCTTTTACTGCAGATTTTAAATCAGCATAAATTCCCACTCCAACTCCAGCGGCCATGCTTGCGCCTAGTGCTGTTGCCTCTGTTACTTTTGGAATTTTGACTTTACAACCTAAGATATCTGCTAAAGTTTGGCACCAAAGCTCACCCTTGCTTGCACCTCCAGCGAAAACTACTGAGTTGATTTTTAAACCACTAAACTCTTTTATCTTATCTAGGTTTATTTTTGAAACTATACAAGCATTTTCTTGAAGAGATTTAAACATGCTATATTTGTTACATGTAGAGGGGTCTAACGAAAGATTTAAAAAACTTGGGCTTGCATGATACCACTTGCCGTATTTCATGCTATCTGAAAATATAGGAATAATTCCATAAGACCCAACTGGTACACTTCTGCTCTTCTCTTCAAGCAAGGCATAAGCATCTATATTTCTCTCTTTTGCTTCGATTTTTTCCAAATCACAAAATGCATCTCTAAACCACCTCATCACAAGACCGCTAAAAAAGGTAATACCCTCTGCCTGAGAAAGACCGTCTACAACATGAGGATTTACTCTGATGCTCATGTCTTTTGGAGGAAGAGTTGTACTTGGTATATTTACTACTTGTTGCCAAAAAGAGCCGCCAAGGATTGCTACTTGCCCCTCTTCGACCACTCCAAGACCAGCAGAGCCAAGCTGAACATCTCCTCCGCCCATGACCACTTTAGTGTTTTTGCTTAGTCCAGAGTCTTTGCATGTAACGCTGCCCATGAGAGTTCCCACTTCTAAAGTCGGTGGAAAAATCGTATCTTTTATGCCAACTTTAGTGGCCATATCACTTATCCAATCACGGTTTTTTAGAGAAAATATCCCTGTTGTCCCACCATTGCTAGGGTCAGTTGCTATCACGCCACTCAAACGAGCTAAAATCCAATCTCCAATCATGGATATTTTCGCAACTTTCTCATAAACTTCAGGTCGATTATTTTTTAGCCACAAAATTCGAGGCAAAGCCCCAAGAGCAAAAGTTTGACCACTAAGCTCATAAAACTCCTCTTCTATGCCCTTAAAGTTCTCTTTTAAAAATCTAACTTCTTTGTCTGCTCTAGCATCCACATTTGCAACTGCCCAAAGCTCTTTACCGCTATCATCGTAAAGTACAATTCCCTCACGCATACTTGTTGCACTCACTGCGGCTATATCTTTTGGACAAAGAGAGGCTACATGTAGAGCCTCTTTTATACATGAACAAACTAGACGCCAGTTTTTTTTACAATCAAAACTCATGCTATTTGGAACATCCTGCTCTTCAATATGTGTCCACTCTCTTTGCCCAACACTTATCTGTTTGCCCAAAGTATCAAATATAACAGCCCGAACACTTCCTGTTCCTGCGTCTATCGCCATCAAGTATTGCATTTAAATTTCCTTTATAAATGAAAATAACTAGAGTGGTATTTTCTTATTATTTGAGCTAAAATCTATATCAACTGCCAAGTAACTGCTGCTCTATCTTGTTATACTTCTTGTAACTTCTTTCTTAGAAGTGCATTGATAAGTGTTTGATATGGAACCTTTTGCTCACTTGCTAATTTTTTAAAATACAAAACAATGTCATTATCAAGTCTTAAAGAAACTGGTATCTTTTTAGGCTCATAAAATCTACCTCTCACTCCATCATTAAAGTCATACTCATCCAACATTTCATAATCATCAAATTTTTCTCTCCCTTTAATGCTGCTCATAAAAAGTCCTTTCTTTTTGATTTGCTTTTCTAGCACTTATTATTCTAATAATCTCTTTGCCATCTTCATTGAAAAATATATTGGCAACAACCAAGATTTTCTCTTTAGTTGTTGTGCCCAATGTAATCCATCTCTCTTCAAAATAATCAAATCTGTAATCAAGTTTTGAAATATGTAAAGGGTCTAAAAAAACTTCTTTTGCTTCTCCAAAACTAACTTGATGATTTCTAATATTTAGACTATTTTTATCATCATTCCATTCAAATTTCAAAATATCACCTTTGTATCATCTGAAACATTATAGCATTTTTGTATTTACAATGTCAATATTTTCTCAATTTTGCTTGTTCTAATTCCCAATATTCCATCTCGAAGCAGTCTTTTAGGCTGATTCCTTGGTAGCCTCCTAGTTTATCTGCTCTTAAGACTGCTAGCATTGTGTGCTCTACTATGTCGTTTAAGATGATTGCTTCTTTTTCGTTTTTACCAAAAGTTACTACTCCAAAGTTTTTTATGACTGCATAGTTTGGAGCTGGGTTTAGCATGATTTCATCTTTTTTAAACTCTTCAAAGTAGTTTTTATAGTTTTCTATAAACTTCTCTAAAGAACTTTCTAGGCTATCATCTTCTACTACTAGTGGAACTCTTTTTGTTCTTATGATGTGCTCTGGTGTCAAAACTCCACGAGTTGCAAACTCTACAAGGTTTTCTTGTGAAGCATAGTGCAAAGCCAGTGGACTCTTGTTTACATGTAGAGCTATCTCATGACCTTTTGTATTTTCCATCAAACTTTTTAATTTATCTAGATTTAGATTGTACTCTACATGTAGAGGTGTTATGTCTAGTTTTGCATTTTGCTCTAAAAAATCCTCTGCCGTGCTTACCGCTTCTATCATCTTGTCATACGATTTTTTTGCGTCATTATCGAAGGTAAAGATACCGTGATTGTGCAAAATGATGCCTTTGCATTTTGACCAGTCAAAATCTTGTGTCATTTCGTAGATGGTTTTTGCTAGTATGAAGCCAGGCATGACATAGGGAACTATAAGAAAATCTGGATAGAGATTTTTTATATGCTTTTGTCCATTTTTGGAGTTTGAGATAGTCACTACCGCATCTGCATGTGTATGGTCAACTACTTTGAAAGGTATGAGCGCATGAAGTATGGCTTCAACTGAAGGATTTGGGGCAGATTTGTCTATCATAGCTGCTTTTTGTCCGCTTACCATGTCAGTGTCGCTTAGTGTGTCTAACTTTGCCATGTCTAAAAGTGTTTTCATTTTCACAGGAGCAAATCCCTCTGCCTTGATAGAAACCAAATCCCAGCCACTTCCCTTTACGAACAAAATCTCTTCGCCATCAACTTGCGATTTTACAGAGGTATTTCCACCACCGTGAAGTACAAGCTCATCACTCTGACCAAGTAAGTTTGAGGTAAAAACCCGTAAGTTTATATCGTTCCATAAGTTTTTCATAATACCTCTAAATCATCAGAAAATTTCTCAGCACAGTATGGCTCAAAATTTGACTTATAGTAAGCATAGTGAGCTGAAAGCTTATGACCATCTAGTGCTTTTTCGTCTCTCCATGACTCTAAAACTATAAACTTCTTTGGATTCTCTTTTAGCTGGCATATCTCATAAAAAAGGCAGCCATCTTCTTCTTGTGAGGCTTTCACCATAGTTGTTAAAAGTTCTTTCATCTTCTCAATACCGTCATCTTTTGCTATAAATGTTACCTGTTTTGTGATTGTCATGACTAACTCCAGTTTTTTTGAAAGTTTAACATTTTATTGGTTAAAAAGAAAATGTGATATTTTTATGTCAATTTAACTTTAAATTGATTATGATAAACATTATGAATAAAAACTTACAAACAGTCTTCACTTATCATGAAGAGACAAAACACGCACATCACAAATACGCTAGGTCTTTAGGCTTCATGGATTGGGCAAATCAGCCTAATCCGTATAGGGCTTACAAAGGTGCTCTACATGTAGAGCTTCCAATCACGCTTCAAAATCCTACACCTCCTTATCATCTGATATTTGGTGATGAGATTCCCTCAGCTCCTTTGCTTTGCCAATCAGTATCGCAACTTATGCAGTTTTCTATGGGTATTTCGGCTATGAAATCAGATGGGGTAAATGAGTGGGCTTTGAGGTGCAATGCCTCAAGTGGAAACCTGCATCCAAGTGAGGCTTATCTTATCTTGCCTCCAATACAAAACATACATACACATACAACCATCTCTCACTATGCTCCCAAAAATCACTCTTTAGAGATACTCAACGAACTTGACTCAAGCATTTGGGAGACTCTACCAAAGGGCTCATTTTTTGTAGCACTTAGCTCGATTGTTTACAGAGAGGTCTGGAAGTATGGAGAGAGAGCTTTTAGATATGTAAATCTAGATGCTGGTCATGCTCTTCGCTCAGTTCAGATAAGTGCAAAAACACTTGGCTGGAAGTGCAGGTACATGAGTGAAGTTTGTGATGAAACTCTAGCCAAACTGCTTGGATTTGACCAAAAAGAGAGATTTAGTGAGAGTGAGATTCCTGATATGTTGCTTCTAATCACTCCTGATGAGTATTTGGGTGTTGTAGATATCTCAAAACTTACTCCAAGTAAATTTGACTCGATTGCAACAAATATAGCCCAAGAGTACCAAAACTGGCCACTTATAGAAGAGATAGAAAAAGCAACCTCTTCATCTCAAGGCAATGTGTATGAAAAAAATCAGCAAGTCATCATAAAAAGAGAGCCTTCAAAAGAGTCAAAAGAGGTAATACTAAAAAGAAGAAGTGCTCAGATGATGGACAAGGACAACAACCATATCTCATTTAAAAATTTCAAAACCATACTTCAAAGCACAAAAGAGAGCTTTAATGGGTTTGAGAACTTAGCCAATCTTGTGATATTTGTCCATAATGTTGAGGAATTAAAGTCTGGGTTATATGTTTTTGTAAGAGCAAAAAGCCAGCTAGAAGATTTAAAATCATCTTTTAGAGAAGACTTTTTATGGGAAGAAGTGAGTGAAGATTTATACGCTCTTTCATATGGAGATTTTCGTACAACTGCTAAAAGCATATCTTGCGGACAAGGCATAGCAAGTGATGGAGCTTTTTCACTGGGCATGTTATGTCCATTTGCAGATGAGATTATAGAGCATGGTGCACATAGATACAAAGAGCTGTATTGGGAGTGTGGAGCGATAGGGCAACAACTCTACCTTGAAGCCACAGCAGTCGGTTTTCAAGCAACTGGTATCGGTTGTTATTTAGATGATATTTTTCACGATTTGTTAGGATTGAAGTCAAACAAATTTCAATCTCTATACCACTTTACCATAGGAAAAGGTTTGGTTGATAGTAGGGTTTTAACAAAAGAATTATATAGGGATAGAACATGAATGAAATTACAAAAAAAGATAGAATAAAAGGTGCATTTTTTGGAGCTATTACAGGAGATGCTTTGTGTTTAGGAAGTCACTATGAGTATGATGCTCCTAAGATTTATGCTGCTTATGGGAACAAACCGATAGAAAAGTTTATGTCGCCTGGCGAGATGATGGGTGGACAGACTCACGGTATTGGTTGGGGTGCACAAAACTATCACCCTGGTAAAAAAGCTGGAGGAACTACTGACTATGGGGATTATAACATTCTTATTTTAGAGCACCTATCTTCACTGCCTGATTCCCCACAACCTTTTGATGTAGAAAAACTTCTTCCTCACTGGATGAATCGCTTGGAAAACAACTGGGGTTCTTGGATATGCACTATGACAAAAGAGACCTATGCCCAAGTTAAACAAGGTGTGAGCGTTGAGCATCTCGGAGGTAGATCAAACGCTATGGCTTTGCGTCACGCAGCTGCCTATGCTTACTATGATAGTGAAGAAGAGATTGTGGATATTGCTAAAAAGAGTATGTTTACGCATAGAGATACTCATGCTCTTGGTGGTGGTGAGTTTTTTGCTCGTGTTACTTTTCGCGTCCTTGGTGGACAAACTCCTCAAAAAGCTATAACTGATGTTGCAAAACAGATGGGCGGTTTTTTTGAGAGTAAAGTTGCTCAAGCAGTGGCAAAAGTAGAAGAAGCGACAGATAAAAATAGCCGACTCTCGCATGAGAAGTTTGTCGATGATTTAGCACTTACAAGCATGGCAAGACTTTGGGATGTAGGTCGCTCTGAGCCTATAAAAGTAGGAAAAGCAAGTCCAACAGAAGGCACACTCCCTGGTGCAGTTTACTTTATACTCAAATATTCAGAGCAAAAAGATGCTCTTAGAGTTGCCCTGCAAGCCAATACTATGGTTGGTGGCGATAACGCTTCTCGTTCTATTGCAATTGGCATGGTTCTTGGTGCTTATTGTGGAGTAAATGCTATTCCCCAAGAGTGGAAAGATAGTTTAGATGAGTGGGACTACTGTGAAGAGATGCTAGGTCAACTTCCTTTGCTAAGATAATATGGAAGAGGTTATCATAACTTGTCCATACTGTTGGCAAAGTATAACGCTCTATCTTGATATAGATATAGGAGATGATAAAATCACGGTTGTAGAAGATTGCAGGGTTTGTTGTCGTCCTATTGAGATTAGCTATAGTTCTGATCATGGTCAAATAAAAAGTTATAACTATCAGCCAATTGATGGAAATAATTAGGTATAATAGCTCGTCTAAGGGGTGCCCAATACTGGCTGAGAAAAAACCCTAAAAAACTGATCCCGGTAATGCGGGCGTAGATATAAGGAAAATCACATGAACAAACTACTCAAACTCTGTTTTTACATACTGTTTTTAACAACGATGCTTCAAGCACAATCTTCTAAGCCCACTTTGGTCATATATACATACGACTCATTTACTGCTTCTTGGGGTCCTGCACCAAAGATAAAAGATGCTTTTGAGAAAGAGTGCAATTGTAACTTGAAATTTGTCTCAACTTCAAGTGCGATTGGAACACTAAGAAAAATCCAACTAGAAGGTGCTAATACAAAAGCAGACATACTTTTAGGACTAGATAAAAGCTCGGCTGGAATAGCTAGAAAAACGGGTCTTTTTATGGAACATGGGATTGATGCTTCAAAACTTGATTTACCTGTCAAATGGAGTGATAAAGAGTTTTTGCCATATGATTATGGGTATTTTGCATTTGTTTATGATGCAAATAGAACTAAAAAAGTCCCAAACTCTTTTAAAGAGCTTTTAGAGATGCCTAAAGATTTTAAAATCATTATTCAAGACCCAAGAAGTTCAACTCCAGGCTTAGGTCTTATGCTTTGGGTCAAAAAAATATATGGCGATAAAGCAGGCGAATACTGGGAAAAACTCTCTCCACATATTTTGACCATCACTAAAGGTTGGAGTGAAGCATATGGACTATTTTTAAAAGGCGAAGCTAACATGGTCCTCTCATATACAACTTCTCCTGCCTATCACATCATAGCGGAGAAAAAAAACAACTTTAAAGCTGCAAAATTTAAAGAGGGGCATTATGGACAGATAGAAGTTTCAGCCATACTAAAATCCTCAAAAAATAAAAAATTGGCAAAAAAGTTTTTAGAGTTTACTCTTAGTGAAACTTTTGCAGATATTATCCCAACTACAAACTGGTTATACCCTGTTGTAAAGACAAAAAAGGGGCTTCCTGAAGGATTTAAATCCCTATATATACCATCAAAAATGCTTTTAATAGATGATAAAATCATAGAAAAAAATAGAAAAAAATACCAAAATGAATGGCTAGATGCTATCAAATAGCATTTGGAGATTTCGCCTCTCAGTATTTCCTGGGGGCGTTATTTCAATTGGACTTTTACTTTTAGCTTTTTTAGTTTTTTATACACTTTTTTTAAATTCAGACTATGAAAGTTTTACATCTTCATTAATAACCAACCGAACTATTGGTCTTATTAAATTTACGATTTTTCAAGCTCTATTATCAACTATAATTTCAATCATAATTGGAACTATACTAGCTTGGTCACTAGCCCACCAAAGCTCGTTTCGAGGACGAGATTATTTAGTTGCACTACTTTCATCTTCTCTTGTGCTGCCAACTCTTATTGTCGTATTTGGAATTATTTCAATTCTTGGCAACAATGGCTGGGTCAACAGAGCTTTGCTGCACTTCTTTGATTACTCGTTTGAGAATTCAATATATGGTTTAGGCGGAATTTTAATTGCACATGTCTACCTTAATGCTTCATTTGCTACAAGAAGTCTACTTCATATTTTTGAATCTATACCACAAGAGAGATATAAACTAGCAAAAAGTTTAAATTTTTCAACTTTTAAAAGATTTTTACTAGTAGAGTACCCCGCAATAAAACTCTCTTTAAAGAGCATCTCATCTACTATTTTTCTTCTTTGCTTCACATCTTTTGCTATAGTCTTAACACTTGGCGGATCACCTGCCTACAACACACTAGAAGTTGCAATTTATGAAGCTGTAAGGCTTGATTTTGATATACCTCTTGCTCTTAAACTTGCACTAATTCAACTCTGTATTACCATGGTTTTAGTTTTCCTATCTGCCAATTTTAAAATTGGTAATTCAAATATAAAGACTCAAGATAGAAAAATACTATGGAAAGAACCAAAAAAACTACAAATTTTTCAAATTTTTACTATTTTTGTATTTACTCTATTTTTTGTTTTACCTCTTATCTCTATTTTTGTTGATGGTCTATCTGCTGATTTTAGAAAAATTTTAAGTGATAGTCTTTTTATTAAGTCCTTTTTTACAAGCCTATTTATAGCTACAATCTCAGGTATAATTACAGTTATATTTGCTCTTTTAATAAGTGATACAAGAAGAAATTTTAATCTTTCTCATAGAATCAAAAAGTCAAAAACCACAAATTTTTTCAACATACTCATTGCATTTTCTGGAAATATTTACTTAGCGATTCCCTCTTTGATTCTTGGTCTTAGCTTTTTTCTATTGTCTCAAAAATTTCAAGCTCCACTTACAGTCTGGGCGATAGGAGCAGTTTTATGTGCAAATGTACTAATGTCACTACCGTTTGCTCTATCTATCATATACCCTCCAATGCAACGCATTGCACAACATTATGACAAGCTATCATTTTCACTAAATCTTACAGGAGCAAGAAGATGGCTATATTGTGAATGGCCATATCTTAAATCATCTATAGTCTATGTTTTTACTCTCTCTTTTTGTCTTTCACTAGGAGATTTAGGCGTCATTGCACTCTTTGGGAGTAACGAAATAACAACTTTACCTTGGTACTTGTATCAACTTATGGGTTCATACCAAACCAAAGATGGAGCTGGAGTTGCTATGATACTTCTTGTTTTAACACTTAGCATCTTCATACTTTTACCAAAGGTTTTTAAAAATGCTTCAAGTACATAATCTGACATATCGTTATGACGAAACTATTTATGATTTCTCTCTTCATGTAGAAAAAAATGAAATAGTTGGTATTACAGGAGAGAGTGGCAGCGGTAAATCAACCCTATTAGACTTGATAGCGGGTTTTCTGACCCCTTTAAGTGGGAATATAAGTTTTAAAAATGAGGACATAACTCTTTTAAACACAGAGCATAGACCAATAACAATACTTTTTCAAAAGTACAATACTTTTGAACATCTTAGTGTCATAAAAAATGTTCTTCTTGGAATAGGTACATCTTTAAAAGTCAAGAAACAAGATTTAGATGAAGCAAAGCAAATTTTGAAAGAGGTAGGACTAGAAGGCTTTGAAAACAAGATAGCCTCATCTCTCTCAGGAGGGCAAAGCCAAAGGGTTGCGCTTGCTCGTTCACTAATACGAAAAAAGCCCATACTGCTTCTAGATGAACCGTTTACAGGACTAGACCTGCAAACTAGAATTAAAATGCTAAATCTAGTAAAAAAAATATCGAAAAAGAGAGGACTCTATACAATTATGGTTACACATGATATTAATGATTGTGAACTTATTGCCAATAGGGTTTACAATGTAAAAAATGGAAAACTTTGCCTAGTTTAAGTTTGTTGGAAAACCAAGGATTTTCTAATACAAATTACATTTTAAAAACGACTAAAAAAAACTATATCATAAAAGTATTTGGTGCCCATTGTATTGATAGAAATATGGAGTTTAATATTGCCTTTGAAGCATATAAAAAGGGAATAGGATCCAAACCTATTTACTATGACGAATCATTTATGATTTGTGAGTTTATTGAAGGTGTTCACAAGACTAAACTAAAGAAACTAGATATTAAAAATATTGCTCTACTTTTAAAAAGACTGCATGGAATCAAGATTAATAAAAGAGTTTTTAATAGAAAAAAAGACCATGTACTTTGCCATCATGATTTAAATCCTAAGAACTTTATATTTTCAGATAGTATAAAGCTGATTGATTGGGAATATGCAAGGTACAATGACCCATATTTTGACCTCGCAACTGTTGTAGTAGAATTTAAATTAAATAAAACCAAAGAGAAATGGTTACTAGAATACTATTTTAAAAATCCATATATTATAAATAAAAAAAAGCTATATTTTTTTAAAAAAAGTTATATCAAACTTCGCAAACAATGGTTTAAGAATATTGAAATTTAGATAGACACATATTATGTAGTAAGATTTACCAAAGTAATGGTGCGGATGAGAAGACTCGAACTTCCACGCCGTGAAGCACCAGATCCTAAGTCTGGCGTGTCTACCAATTCCACCACATCCGCACAACAATTAAAAGATATCTCAAGCAGTCAAAGGTAGTAAAGTCTCGACAAAGTCGAAGCTTTAGTGACTGAAAAGCTGATGGATTTTGTTCATCAGTTTTGAGACAGTAAAATGGTACTCCCTACACGATTCGAACGTGTGACCTACGCCTTAGAAGGGCGTTGCTCTATCCAGCTGAGCTAAGGAAGCACATAAAAAATGGTGCGCCCGACAGGAGTCGAACCTACAACCTACGGATCCGAAGTCCGTTGCTCTATCCAATTGAGCTACGGGCGCAAACCCGAACAAATCATGGGGTAAGTGATGGGAATCGAACCCACGGCCCTCAGAACCACAACCTGATGCTCTAACCAACTGAGCTACACCTACCGTGTAAATAAAAATGGTCGGGGCGAAAGGATTCGAACCTTCGGCCCCCTGGTCCCAAACCAGGTGCGCTAACCAGACTGCGCTACGCCCCGAGCCTTCAAAACAAAAGATTTACCTTTCGTATTTAAGGCTGAAATTTTACCCAAATAAAGTCTATTTGTCAAGTGTTTATGCTATTTATTGGAATTTTCTACTCTCTAAATTTATCTGTCTAGTATATCTACTATTGTTTTAGGCAAAAGTTTATACTCCAAATTATGTATTTTTTCTTCAAACTCTTCCAAGCTCATACCATCTTTTTGAAAGCACTCTTGTGCAATAATTTCACCACCATCAAGCTCTTCACTCACATAGTGAACACTTATACCACCTACTTTCATCGTAGAATTATAACTATTTATTATTGCATTTGCACCTTTAAAAAGTGGGAGCAATGATGGATGAAGATTGATAGCATTAACATTTTTAGTAAACTCTGGAGTTAAAATTCTCATAAATCCTGCTAAAACAACAAGATCTACTTCACTATCTTTAATAATATTTACAATTTTTCTATCAAAATTTTCTCTACTTGAAAAGTCAGTATGTGAAACTATAGTAGTATCTAGCCCATATTTTTTTGCTCTTTGTATGCCATATGCATCTTTTTTATTACATATCAAGCATGCTACTTCAATTTTACATGTTTCAAATGTTTTACCATGAACATTTTCTAAAATTTTTTCTAGGTTTGAGCCAGATCCACTAAAAAGAACTGCTATTTTTTTTACAACCACTTTATTCCTTCATATAGATCTTCTGGACTAATACCAAAACTAGCACATTTGCACTCATTTGCTACTTTTGCATGTGCTATAGATGCACTAATTGCAGCATCTAATATGCTGTAGTTTTGAGCTATCAATGCTCCTATCATACCTGCTAGCACATCTCCACTTCCACCTTTTGCTAGCTTAGAAGAGCCTAATGAGTTGACATATAAAGTGGTATCTTTTATTATAATAGTATTCGCGCCTTTTAAAACTAAGACTACATTAGGATATTTTTTAGAAAACTCTCTTGCCCACTTAAATCTACTTGATTGAACTTCACTAACATCTATATCTGCAATATTCAAAATTTTTAAAAGTGAAGCAAACTCTTTAGGGTGTGGGGTAATAACAACTTCATTTTTACTCTCTAAAATCTCTTTTATAATTTTATGGTGCAACAAATCTGCATCAACAACTAAAGGTTTTTCATGTAAAAGTAGAAAGTTTCTTAATTTTTCATCTCCATATATATTGCCAAGTCCCATTCCAGCAACTACAACTGAAAAATTTGATGGAAGCACTTCACTACTCATAATACTATATGGTATATTGTTTCTGTTTTTACCAACTAGACTAACAAGTCCTGCACCAAAATTAAAAGATGAAATTGCACTTATTCTGCTTGCTCCCTCTTTATGCCCACAAATAACTACAACATGACCAAAATCACCCTTATTGGCTTTTTGTTTCTCCCTAAAGGGCAGTTTTACATCTGAGTCTTCAAGCAAAAAACTGTTTGACTTTGTTTCATAATTCTCTCTACTTACACCTAGATTTGCAACTTTTATTTTTCCTACAAAGTCTTTTGCATTATCACTAAATAGAGACTCTTTTAATGCACCCATTGTAACTGTAATATCTGCTATAAAACATACATTTCTGACTTTACCCTCATAATCAATGCCTGTAGGAACATCGCAAGAGATTTTTTTTGCTTTTTTTTCATTCAACTGCTGGATAATTAAAGAGATATTTTCACTCAAATCCCTTTGTAAACCAGAACCAAATATTGCATCTACATAGACATCAGCATCTATAATACTTGTAACAACTTTTACATGTAGAGCCCTAAGCCTTTTAAGCTGTAATTCTGCCATTTTTGACTTAACACCAATTGGAATATAAACAGACACATCTAGCTCTTTTACGAGTATTCTAGCAGCCGTTATACCATCTGCCCCATTGTTGCCAGGGCCACACACAAAAAGAACTTTTTGCCCTTTATTCGTCTGTTTTCTTACCTCATTTGCAAGTGCAATTGAAGCCTGCTCCATCAAAATATCTTCACTTAAGTGTAGCTTATCATAGCACCTCTTGTCTAGGCTTTTAACCTCTTCAAAAATTTTCTGCATTACCTTCTCCTAAAACTCAGTGCTTCCAAAATGTGCTCTTTATATATTTTTTTACTCTGTGCTAAATCTGCTATTGTTCTTGAAATTGACTCTATTTTATGTAGACTTCTATGGTTGAGTCCAAACTGTGAAGAAGCTTTTTCAAGAAGTGTTTTTGCCTCTTCGCTAAGCTGTAGTACCTCAGCTAGCTCCTTCTCGCTAAGCTTAGCATTTAACTCTTTTTGCCCACGCTTTTTTTGAAATACAAAAGCTTGAAGAACATCGTCAAACATCTGTGATGAACTTTTTTTACTACTTGTCTCAAGTTCTTCACTCATTTGTAAAAATATATCAATTCTATCCATAAGTGGTTCTGAAATTCTACTCTTATATCGTTTTATCTCTAGTTCATTACACCTGCACTCTTTTCTCAAAGAGAGCAAGTTCCCACAAGGACAAGGGTTTTGAGCAGCAGTAAAAAGAAATTTTGTTTCGTACTTGATTTTTGAATTAACTCTTGAAATTAAAATTTGATTATCTTCTAGTGGCTCACGAAGGGCCTCTAAAACTGACTTTGAAAAATGAGGAAATTCATCGAAAAAAAGTATGCCATTGTGAGCTAATGCACACTCTCCAGCCATAGACTTACTACTACCTCCACCAAAAATACTAGGCTTAGAGGAGCTATGATGTGGACTCCTAAAGGCTCTTTTTGCATCCAATTCTCTATCCTCGCCACTCATACAGCTATATGCATTTGACTCTAGCATCTCTCTCATACTCATCGGGGGAAGTATATGCCTAAGTCTTTTTATACTCATGCTTTTGCCACAACCAGGACTTCCCTCAAGAAGTATATTATGCATGCCTGCAGCACTAATAACCATAGCTCTTTTTACTCTATCTTGTCCTTTAACATCAGAAAAATCTAGCTCAAACTCTTTTTCATAAAAATATTTTTCACCCTCTATTTCTATCATATTTTTATAAGAAAACAGCTCTACATGTAGAGCCTTTTTATCGCTTTTTATAAGCTCTATTGCATCTTCTAAGTTTCTTACACCATAAGCTTCGACATTTGGTATTTGGTTGATTTTTTGAACTATGGATTTTGGGACTATTGTTTTAAGTGACTTATTTTGAGAAGCTAACGAGAGTAAAATAGGAAATATCGATACTGTAGATTTTACATCACCATCAAGACCAAGCTCTCCAAAGATGTAAAATTCGTCACAAGTGAAGCTCTCTTTTTGCATATATAGCAAAAGTGCAATTCCTAAATCAAAATGACTTCCCTCTTTTTTGAGATCACTTGGTGACATACTAACAGTAATTTTTTGTGCTGGAAACTTGTATTTAACATGAGTAAGAGCTGATTTGATTCGCTCTTTTGATTCTTGAATAGACTGATTTGTCATACCTACGATAGAAAACCCAGGAAGTGCCCTCACAAAAGCAGACTCTACATCTACTTTAAAGGCTCGATTATCGCAAAGAGTTGCACAGAGAAACTTTTTACTCAAATCATTTTCCCTCTTTTAGCTTCTTTTTCCACTCTTTTTCAAATTTTTTACGCTTTAAGTAAGAAAGTTTTTCTATAAATAGATGCCCATTAAGATGGTCTAATTCGTGCTGAAAAGCAATTGCCATTATGCCTTCAAGCTCCTCTTCAATCATTATGCCATCTCTGTTGTAGTATCTAACTTTTATTTTCTCTTTTCTTTCTATCTCTTCATAAACAGTTGGAACACTCAAACACCCCTCTTGATATGTTATGCTTCCCTCTGCTTCAAGAATAACAGGGTTAATAATTTCAAATAGATTCTCATGATTTTGCTCACCATCTTCATCTGTGAGGTTTATTATAAGAACATTTTTATCTACACCTATCTGAATTGCAGCAAGTCCTATACCTTCATTGGCATACATTGTATCTTTCATATCTTCAAGTAAGCAGTGAAGTTCCTTATTAAAATCTACTACATCTTTAGACTTTACTCTTAACCTTTTATTGGGATATACAAGTACATCACGAATCATTTTCTTCCTTTGAACTATCTTCTTCATCTAATTCACAAACTATATAGGGTTCTAGTCTTTTTCCTGTCTTAGGCAGAGAGTCTAATGCTACAGAAACAAGTAGTTCTGTCGTATGATTTGGAGAGATAGGGACAATTGCAAGTTCAATATCTGTATCAACCTCCATATCACCTATAAAAAAGTTTGTTAGATAGATAAGATCACTAATACGCTCACATGCCTTCTTAGCACTATTTATATCTGTATGTCTCATCAGCATACCAAAAACACCCTCACCGTAGTGTGCAACGACATCACTTCTTCTTGATGTTTTAAGGAGGAGTTTTGCAATATTTCTTGTCAAAATCATTCTATCTTTTTGGTTTATAATCTTATTTAAAATGGCATCTTTAATTTTAACTAAAACAAGTGTACTTCTGTGTCTAAACTGCTCGATAGACTTACACTCATTTGCAATAGACTGAAGAAGGTATCTTCTATTATATACTCCAAATCTAGAATCAAATACAGCTTTGCTCTCTATCTCTTTCAAAATTGAACCGGTCTTTTCATAGTGTACTTTTAAAGTGGTCATCTGCTTTTCCATCAAACCTGAGAGTTTCTTTAAGTCCTCATTTAACGCAGAAGCTATACTAGTTACTGAAAGTTGTGCAGAACTTACTTCAAGTTCTGCAGTTCTTTTTTTAAGTATCTCTTTCATAACATTGATGTTTTTGTAAACTGTTGAAACCACTTTCATGATACTCTTTATCTGCCCAAATCCCTCTTTAACTTCCATCTCCATCTTAGCTCTATGCTCATCTTCATTGACACTCTCAGCTTCAAGCAAATCATTGATACGCTTTTTAAAAGAGAGTGGCTTGTTATCTAGTAGTTTTTCAAAATATATTTGAAAGTTATTGGGAGTAGGAGGGATGTTTTCATCCATAAGGACTTTAAGTACATATAGGGAGAATTTTTCTAGTTCACTATTGGAATTTTGAGATTTCGAAGTATCTATATTAGAACTACTTGCCTCTTCTTTTGTGCGTCTTCCAAGACCACTTTGAATCTTGTTCTTATCTAAACGAACCATCACTACTCTCCCTAAAATTGTACTTTATTTAAAACTTTTTTCCAAAACTTTGTCTACTAGTCCATAGTCCATAGCTTCTTTAGAGCTCATAAAAAAATCACGCTCTGTATCTTTTTCTATCTTTTTTACAGTCTGTTTTGTATTTTTAGCCAAAATCTCATTGAGAGACTTTTTCATTCTTAAAATCTCTTTTGCCTGTATTTCTATGTCTGTTGCTTGCCCTTGAGCACCACCTAGTGGTTGATGAATCATGATACGAGAATTTGGCAGAGAGTATCTCTTGCCAACAGTTCCACAGCTAAGTAAAAATGCCCCCATAGAAGCAGCTTGACCTATACAAATAGTACTTATATCTGGTCTAATATAATTCATAGTATCATATATGCTAAAGCCACTTGTTATTACTCCACCTGGAGAGTTTATATAAAGATAGATATCTTTTTCAGGATCTTCTGCTTCTAAAAAAAGAAGTTGCGCTACTATTGAAGACGCAACTTGATCATTGATTTCGCCACTAAGCATGATGATTCTATCTTTTAACAGACGAGAGTATATATCGTAACTTCTCTCACCACGACCTGTTTTTTCGACTACTACTGGAACATAGCTCATTAGTTATCTTTACTAAAAAGTTTTGTGAATAGTCTATCTTCAATCACTGACATTTTGATTGCTGGAAGAACACCCTGCTTCTCATACTGTTCATAGTATGCTTTTGGGTCTTGACCTTGCTGCATTGCTTCAAAGTATATCATTTGAGTAATCTCTTGGTCTTCTACTTTAATCTTCTCAGCTTTTGCTAACTCATCAACAATAAATGTAAGTTTTACAGATTTAGCAGCCTCTTCTCTATACTCTTCTCTTTTTTCTTTGATTTTATCTGGATTTTCAGAATACTCTTTTATATCTTCTTCACTCATATTTTGGAAAATATTACGAACTTGCATATCAATCTCTTGCTCAACTATATTCTCTGGAAGTGCAAACTCAATTTTTTCAATAATATTTTCAATAAATTTTGGTTTTACCTCATCAGAAAATATTTTTGAAAGTTTTTCGTTTTTAAGCTGCTCTTTTACTTGTGCTTCAAGGGTTTCCATTGTTGGTTTTTCTTCGTTAGGAAGTAGTTGCTTTAGGACCTCTTCGCTTGGCTCTTTAGGAATATCTTTTTCTTGAATATCATGAAGCTTTACTTTAAAAACTGAAGCTTTTCCTGCTAAATCTTTTGAATTATACTCTGCTGGAAAAGTTACCTCAATATCTTTCTCTTCACCTATTTTCATACCAATAATAGCATCTTCAAAACCAGGAATGAATGATCCACTTCCAATCTCTAGTGAGTAATTTTCAGCTTTTCCGCCTTCGAATGCAACGCCATCAATAAAGCCTTCAAAATCAATTTTTACAAAATCTCCATCTTTTACAGCTCTTTTTCTTGCTAAGGGTTTAAGTGGCGCAGTCATCTTTAACATAGTATTGACTCTCTCATCGATATCTTTTTTCAAAATACGAGGAGTTTTGTACTCAGGAACTAACGCTTTATAGTCTCCTAAATCAATTTCTGGACGAAAAGAGATTTTAATTTCTACATCAAGTCCATCATCTGTCTTGTCAAACTTAGTGATACTAGGCTCTCCTACAACAGCACTATTATCTACACCTAACTCTTTTAGTGCATCATCTAAAAATACTCTTAGTGCCTCTTGCTCAGCATCTTTTTCTATCTGCTCACCATGTCTTGCTAAAACAACATGTGCTGGAACTTTACCTTTTCTAAAACCATCTACTTTCATAGTCTTTGCAACTTCAGCTGCCATCTTCTTCTTTTTTTCGTCTAAAAATGCCTTTGAAACTTTTGCTTCTGCTGTTGCATTTGCACTATCAACTCTTTCTACTTTGATTTGCATACATTACCTTTTTCTAAAAAATTTTTCTTAATATACCTAAATTTTGCTTTATATCAAATTATTAGTTACCTTTTGAACAAAGAAACAAAAAAGCAAACAAAAGATATAATTACTATTAAATTTATATAAGAGAAGAAGCATGATAAAAAGACAAGAAGAGTTTGAAAATGCAGTAAAAACTATGTTAGAAATAGTTGGTGAAGATACAACTCGTGAAGGCCTAGTAAAAACTCCCAACAGGGTATTTAGATCTTTTATGGAGATGACTCAGGGGTATCATCAGGACCCAGTAAAAGTTCTAAATGATGCACTTTTTGAGACAGATAACAACCAGATGGTTCTCATCAAAGATATAGAGTTTTACTCAACTTGCGAACATCATATACTTCCCATTATAGGTCGTGCACATGTGGCTTACATACCAAATGGTAAAGTTGTTGGACTCTCAAAGATACCTCGTATGGTAGATATATTTGCAAAGCGTCTTCAAATTCAAGAGCAGCTTACAGAACAAATCGCAGATGCAATTCATGATGTCATAGACCCAAAAGGTGTTGCCGTTGTGATTCAAGCAAGACATATGTGCATGGAGATGAGAGGGGTACAAAAAGCTCACTCTACTACAACTACCTCTGCTCTTCGTGGAGCATTTTTAAAATCCGATACAAGAAAAGAGTTTTTTGACATCATTAACTCACCTATGGTTACTCGCTACTAATGGAGCTAAAAAGTTTCAAAGAGAGACTAAAAAATGGAAATCTCTCTCCAAAATTTGGAACTATAAAAAAAATAAGTTCTACGACCATAGAAGCTGAGGGACTTAGACCAAGTATTGGTGATATTGTAAAGCTCATATCTCTTGATGATGCTACAAAAAGTGAACTAGGAATGGTTACAGAAATCGACCAATACTCATTTTTTATATCTCCTTTTGGTTTTATAGAAGGTTTTAAAAGTGGAGATAAAGTCTTTATAAACGAACAAGGCATGAGCATACCTGTTGGGGATGAGCTGTTGGGTCGCGTTGTTGATCCATTTATTCGTCCCAAAGATGGAAAACCTGCCATAAAAGGAGTAGCATACTCGTCAATCATGAAAGCTCCTCTAGATCCCATGAAAAGAGGGCTTATAGATGAGCCTTTTAGTGTAGGTGTCAAAACCATAGACGGTCTTTTAACATCAGGCAAAGGTCAAAAAGTAGGTATTTTTGCAGGTAGTGGTGTGGGTAAGTCAACTCTAATGGGCATGATTGTAAGAGGGAGCGAAGCTCCTATAAAAGTTATTGCACTTATTGGTGAGCGTGGTCGTGAAGTTCCAGAGTTTATACACAAAAATCTTGGTGGAGATTTAAGCAATACTGTTTTAGTGGTTGCTACAAGTGATGACAGTCCTCTTATGAGGAAGTATGGAGCATTTAGTGCGATGAGTATTGCTGAGTATTTTAAAAACCAAGGCAAAGATGTACTTTTTATGATGGATTCTGTAACTCGTTTTGCCATGGCTCAAAGAGAGATAGGATTGGCTCTTGGTGAACCTCCAACTTCAAAAGGCTACCCACCTTCTGTTTTAACTCTACTTCCACAGCTTATGGAGAGAGCAGGAAAAGAGGAGGGCAAAGGCTCAATTACTGCATTTTTTACTGTTTTGGTTGAAGGAGATGACCTTAGTGACCCGATTGCAGACCAATCAAGAAGTATACTCGATGGTCACATAGTTTTAAGCAGAGAGATGACAGACTACGGAATCTACCCACCAATTAACATACAAAATAGTGCGTCAAGAGTTATGAGCGATGTCATAAGCCAAGAGCACCAAAGTCTTGCTATGAAATTTAAAAGGCTAAACTCTATTTTAAAAGAAAATGAAGTTCTCATACGAATTGGAGCATATCAAAAAGGAAATGATATGGAACTAGATGAAGCAATTCGTAAAAAAGAAGAGATGGAAAAATACCTACAACAGTCACCCACAGAAGTGTTTTCTCTTGAAGATAGTATTGAAAAACTAAAGTCAATTTTAAAATAAAGTATTTTTTAATATAAAAGATAATAAGATACAAAAAAAGAAATAGGATAAAAAACATCCTAATTAAAATGGAGAAGAAAAATGAGAGTCTATTTAGACAATAATGCAACTACAATGGTAGACCCAAAAGTATTTGCAAAAATGGAACCATATTTTGTTGAGATGTATGGAAATCCAAACTCACTACATGAATTTGGTAGTGAATCTCACCCAGCACTTAGGCGTGCTATGGACCAGCTTTATGCTGGACTTAATGCTAGTGATAAAGATGATATAGTTATAACCTCATGTGCAACAGAGAGCAATAACTGGGTTTTAAAAAGTATCTATAATGATTATATATTAAATGGTGAAAAAGATCATATTATTACAAGTGAGGTAGAGCATCCTGCTATTATCTCTACATGTAAGTTTTTAGAAACTCTTGGTGTAAAGGTAACTTATTTGCCTGTAAATGAAAAGGGAGTTATTGAAGTTGAGAGTTTAAAAAAGAGTATTACTGAAAAAACTGCACTTGTAACAATCATGTGGGCAAACAACGAAACTGGTATGATTTTTCCTATAGAAGAAATTTCTAATATATGTAAAGAAAATAATATACTTTTTCACTCAGATGCAGTACAAGCAGTAGGTAAAATACCTGTTGACTTACAAAAAATAGATATTGATTTTTTAAGCTTTTCAGCTCATAAATTTCATGGACCAAAAGGCGTTGGCGGACTCTATATAAAGAATTCTCAACCTTTAACTCCACTATTTCATGGCGGAGAGCATATGGGTGGTAGAAGAAGTGGAACACTTAATGTTGCAGGTATTGTTGGTATGGGTGAGGCACTCGACATCGCAGTTCAAAATCTAGATTTTGAAAAAAATAGTGTAAGAAAACTAAGAGACAAGCTTGAAGATGAGGTACTAAAACTAGACGATGTTTTTGTTGTAGGAACAAGAGATGAGAGAACACCAAATACAATTTTGGTAAGTGTAAAAGGCATTGAAGGCGAAGCAATGCTTTGGGATCTAAACAAAAATGGCATAGCAGCAAGTACAGGAAGTGCATGTGCTAGTGAAGATTTGGAGAGTAACCCTGTGATGGAAGCTATTGGTGCTGAGGCAGATTTGGCTCATACAGCTTTGAGACTTTCACTTTCAAGATTTACAACCCAAGAAGAGATAGACTACACAGTTAGCATTTTAAATGATGCAGTTAAAAGATTAAGAGCTATATCAAGTACATATTCATATGCACCTGATTGGCACGATAGTAAATTATAAAAAAGAAATACGAGGAAAATATTATGGCAAAAAATGATTTAATAGGCGGCTCAATCTGGGAAGAGTACAGCCAAAAAGTACAAGATCTGATGAACAACCCACAAAATATGGGTGAAATTACAGAAGAAGAAGCTAAAGAAAAGGGCTTAAAACTAATCGTTGCAGACTTTGGAGCGGAAAGTTGTGGAGATGCTGTTAGGCTTTACTGGGCTGTTAACGAAGATACAAATGTCATCGAAGATGCTAAGTTTAAGAGTTTTGGCTGTGGAACAGCGATAGCAAGCTCAGATACGATGGCTGATTTATGTAAAGGCAAAACTGTTGATGAGGCAGTAAAAATAACCAATATTGATGTTGAACATGCGATGCGTGACAACCCTGATACTCCAGCGGTTCCACCTCAAAAAATGCACTGCTCTGTTATGGCTTATGATGTTATTAAAGCTGCAGCTGCTAGTTATAAAGGTGTAGATGCTGAAAGCTTTGAGACTGATATTATTGTATGTGAATGTGCTAGAGTAACACTTGGAACAATTAAGGAAGTTATAAAAATTAATGACCTTCATACAGTCGAAGAGATTACAAACTACACTAAAGCTGGTGCATTTTGTAAATCTTGTGTTAAACCAGGTGGGCACGAAGAGAAAGACTACTACCTAGTTGATATTTTGAAAGACACAAGAGCTGAGATGGAGATGGAAAAAATGTCAGCACTTGCAGATGCAAAAATTGCTGGCACTCACTCTGATATACCTTTTGATGACTTAACAATGGTTCAAAAACTAAAAGCAGTTGAAGCTGCAATAGATAAAGATATTCGTCCTATGCTAGTTATGGATGGTGGAAATCTTGAAATAGTTGATATTAAAGATACTGATGATGGAAATACTGATATATATATTAGATACCTTGGTGCTTGCCACGGTTGTGCAAGTAGCTCAACAGGAACTCTTTTTGCAATAGAATCTGTTCTAAAAGAGGAGTGTTCAGAAAAAATTAGAGTTTTACCTATCTAAAACACCTCTACATGTAGAGATATCTTCTCTACATGTAACTTTTATAGTATACTTATACTATGAAAACAATACATAATACACTTTTTCATATGTTTATTGAAACTTGTGAAAAACACAATAACAATACTGCCTTTATCTACAAAATAGAACAAAAAACTTTTACTGTTTCTTATGAGAAATTTTTTGAAGATGTTCTTATTTTATCTCGTGCATTTGCATCAAAAGGTATACACAAAGGTTCTAAAGTAGTTTTTATATCGGATAACCGATATGAGTGGATTGTAACTGATATGGCATTAATCTCACTTGGGGCTATTAGTATTCCTAGAGGAAGCGATACTCCTTCTAAAGAGTTAGAGTATATAGTGAAACATAGTGAGGCAGATTTTCTTATAGTTGAAACAGAATCTATATACAAAGAGCATAAAAAAATACTTGATTTATTGAGCTTAAAATCTATATTTGTTATTGAAGCTAACAAAATACACAAACTTTTTAGTAATATATACTCTTATAAGGAAATTTTAGAAAATAGAAAAATATATAACAATGAACTAGAAGATTTTAAAAACTTAAGAGATAACCTAGAAAAAGATGATATTTTCACTCTAATATACACTTCAGGTACCACAGGAACACCAAAAGGTGTTATCTTAACCCACAAAAATATCATGCACAATGTCAACAACCTTCCAAAGATTATAGATTTGAAACATGAGGACTCATGGGTATCAATATTGCCTTCTTGGCATATCTTTGAAAGAGCAGCTGAGTATCTTGCAATTTCACATGGCTGTAGTATGGTTTACTCTAAGATTAAAACATTTGCTGCAGATCTGGAAGAATTTAAGCCAACACTTGTTGCTACAGTCCCTAGACTTTGGGAGTCAATGTATACAAAAATAAATAGTGCGCTAGAGAAGAAAGATCCTAAAAAAGCAAAAATATTTAAAAAACTTGTATCGATTAGTGCGATGTATAACTACAACTTACGAGTTGTAAAAGATGAGCTTCCAAGGTTTGAAAAAGAGGGAATATCCTCTACCTGTAGAAAACTATTTTCTTACATCAAATTACTATTTTTATACCTTCCAAACAAATTTGCAAAAAAGAAGCTCCAACTTGTACAAGAAAAATTTGGAGGAAGACTTAAGCTTGCTATTAGTGGCGGTGGTACTCTGCCTGACTTTTTAGATGAGTGGATAGATGCTATTGGCATTAGAATAGTAAATGCCTATGGTATGACAGAGTGTGCTCCTGCAATCGCCGGAAGGGCTCTTAACTGCAATACATTTTCAACACTAGGGCTTCCAATAGAAGGAACAGACTTAAAAATCGTTGATGAATACGAAGAAGAGTGTGATATCGGACAAGTTGGTGAAATTATTTTAAAAGGGGATCAGGTCACACCAAGGTATTATAAAAACGATAAAGAGAATACAAAAGCATTTACAAAAGATGGTTACTTTAAAACTGGTGATTTAGGCAAATTTACTATCAAAAATGAACTTATCATCACAGGACGGTCAAAAGAGGTTATAGTACTAGCAAATGGTGAAAATGTGGACCCAAGTCGTATAGAATCAGCTATATCTATGCTTCCTTTTATTAGCGACAATATACTTGTTGGTCAAGACAAAAAAGGTCTTGGTATTCTTTTAGTTCCAGATTTTGACAAGCTAAAAGAGTATGTGCAAGAAAACTTTGACAAAGCCATAAACTCTATGGAAAATGTACTAGAAGATCAACAGATACTTCGTAAGATTAAGGCTGATATGAATGAGCTTCTTCATAGAAAAAAAGGTTTTAAACCATTTGAAAAGCTACAAAATATTTATTTTTTAGAAGATGAATTTAAAGCTGGTGAAGAAATCACTAATACCTTTAAAAAGAAACGACATGTTATTGAGAAAAAATATAAGGAAATTATTGATAAATTTCTATCATAATTTATCACGACTCTTTATATGAGGGTACGCATTTATAAAAATAGCAGATATAACGAAAATACCTCCAACTAAAGTTAGGCTAGGGGGTAATTCGGCTATAAAAATCCACAACCATATAGGGGCTAAGACTGTCTCAATGGTTGAAAATATACCAACTTCGGCCGAACTAATATACTTAGTCGCTCCATATATTAGAAACATTGCTACTACTTGCATTAGCCCCATAAGAAAGAGGAAGAATAGGCTCTGATAGGATATATCAAAAACATCATCCGCAATAAAATACATGATGCTCATCAAAAAAAATCCGCTTGCTGAGATTATAAAATAGTGTGAAAAAGTTTTAAATTTTCTTAAAAGAGTGAGCTGAAAGCCCATAAATACAGCTAGAAGTATCCCTAAAAAATCGCCAAGTAAACCCCCTCCTATACTAAATGAATTACCAAATATAATTATAACTCCAAAAAATGAAACCCCTATGGCAATTGCTGTCTCTTTTTTAATTTTCTCCTTAAGAATTAAATATGAAAAAATTGCTCCAAAAAATGATGAAGTAGCTAAAAAAACTACCGTATTTGCAGCTACTGTATTTTTTACAGAAAACACAAATAAAGAGGTCCCTATACCAGAAATAAGAGCAATAAAAAGTATCATAAAAAGATCATTTTTAGCTTTTGGAATCACATCTTTTTCGCCTTTGATAATCCATGCTGCAAGCATAATTACACCCATAAATAGACCTCTATAGAAGGCAATCACAGAAGCATCACTCTCTACTAGTCTTACCAAAAGAGCATCGAAACTCAACACAGCAACACCACTAGCTGCCAAAATCATCCCTTTAATGCGCGAGTCAACCAATAAGTCCCCTTATTCCATCTACAAACATCTGTACTGCTAACATAAGAAGTAGCATGCCCATTAGTTTCTCTAGTGCACTTAAGCCTTTTTCTCTTAGCAACTTATATAAAAATGGGGACATATAGAGTATGAGAGTTGATATGGACCAAGCTATAATAACAGAAATAAAAAGTGACCAAAAGTGGTCACCATATGACTTTGTCATAACCATAATTGTTGCAAGTGCTGATGGTCCTGCAATTAGTGGAATAGCAATGGGAACTACAAAAGGATCATCTACTCCAAAAAGAGCAATATTGCCTTTTTCTCCAGGAAATATCATCTTTAGAGCAATCACAAAAAATATAATACCCCCAGCTATAGTTACAGATGCAGTTTCTAGATGAAATATATTTAAAAATGCCTCCCCAAAAAAGAAAAATATTAAAAGAATAACAAGCCCAAATACAGACTCTCTAATAATAATAAACTTTTTCTTTTTATTGTCTACATCTTTTAGAATCGCCAAAAGAAGAGGCACATTTCCAAAAGGATCTAGTATGAACATTAAAAGAACTGCTGTTCCTATTATAGAAAACTCTGCCCCCATTATTACCTCATTTCACACATATATTTTTGCCAATATACCATTTTATAACGGCAATTGTACTATAGTCCATCTCTCTTTGTGAAAAAGGAATAGAGTTGATTCTCATCTTTGATATAACAATAACACTAGCTAAAACTGAAAATAAAAACAGCGAGAACCCAATCCACCAGTTGTGCAGATACCACCATGAAAATAACCCAATTAAAATAGGTCCTATATTGATTGTGATATATATGCCATATACTGCTAAGTTGCACCAAAAGCCCACAATGCGTGGCATAACTTCTATTTGAAACAGTTTTTCATCGTGTTCCAAGTTTCTACTTCATATTTATAAAATTAAGCGGTATATCCATATCTGCCTCACGAAGAGCTTGCATAGCCGTTTGAAGATCATCTATTGACTTTCCAACTACTCTAACCTCTTCACCTCTTATGGAAGACTTTACTTTAAGACCTAAATCTTTAATCTTTTTTACTATAGCTTTTGCATCCTCTTTAGAAAGAACATCATTGATACTAACTGTTATCTTTGTGTTACCTCCTCCAACAGTATCTCTGCTCGTCTCTTTTATACCTTTTGAGCTGATATTACGCTTGATGACTTCACTTACAAGTGAATCAAACATCGCTTCTACTTTTGAATCATTTGAGCTAATAAGTGTAATAACCTTTGCCTTTTCATTGTATGTAAATTCACAAGGTATCCCTTTAAAATCCCAACGATTTGTGATAACTTTCTTTGCTTGTTCATATGCATCTTTAAGCTGTTGTTTGTCTATCTCTGCTGTTATATCAAAACTATGCTCTTTTGCCATGTTCTTATTCCTTATATTTTAGGGTACCTCTAAAAACCCTTATGTCCTCAGCATTATAGCAAATATGCTAGTGCAAGGCAAAATTATGCAGGAGCTACTAGTAGCTTTAAATAATTTCAACGAAGCAGTAGCGTGTTTGCTATAATGCCCGCAGGGAGCCAAAGAGAGAGGCAATCTTGCACAGAATTTTTCTTCACCATAGCTAAGGCTATGACTCAAAAACTTCTGCACAATCTTATCTCTTTCTTTGGCTCTGAGGATATAAGGGTTTTTAGAGGTACCCTTTAAGTCTATTTTATCTAAATTATCATATCTTTTGCAATACAATTACTCTTTTGCCATCATCTCGTAGTAGTTTCAATCCACAATCTTTAGCCATCACCTCTATGCTCTTTGGTGTAAAAAAAGTTATGTGAGTGGGATCTCTTCTATACCACCACTTTAAAAACGCATCTTTTTTGTTAGTATGGAACAGAGTCATAATAGAAATAATGCCATTTTTATTCAAGTGCTTTGAGAGAAGTTTTAAAACTTCTTTAGGCTCCGCCAAGTGTTCAAATACCTCTGTTGATGTGATAAGGTCATACTGCCTGTTTTCATACACTTTTTTAGGCTGATAAAACTTATCATAATGCTCTACATGTAGAGCTCTTCTTTTTAAAAGCTCCACAAGAACAGCAGATGGTCCACTTCCAAAGTCTAAAACACTCTTTATAGATGTACCGTTTAAAGTAAAATCCAAAAAGTCGTTAAACATCTTGACATAACCCTCATTTTCTAAAGTGTTATTGTGTTGATCGTACTGTTTTTTTTCACTCTCACTAGAAACCTGAAAGCCACTATCTAAAAAAATAAGTTGACATTCTAAACAGTGATAATAAAACTTTTTTAGCTCTTTATCCTCAAATTTATCTACTAAAGAGCCACAAATTTTACACTTCATTTTCTCTCCTATTAATCTATAACATATTGTACCCAATGTAATTGTTATCTCTAAATACTTAATCTTATTTTGTCAGTTGTAAATTGGTGAATTAATATTTGAATCAAAATAAAACTCCTAAAAGTTTGGATTAAATCCAAAATCATCTTGAAACTCTTGTGGTGGTGCTGGATCAAAGTATCCTGCCTGCATGCTTTTTGTGCGGAGGTGGAGTATATCTGCTTTGGGGTCTATACCTGCTGGACAGGCTAAGGTGCACTCACCGCAAAGGGTGCAGTCCCAAATGCCCTCTTTTTGTACGCGTTCTATGAAACCGTGTTTATCTTTTTCTCTTATGTCTGCTATGTATCTCCATACGCGAGTTAGAGCATAGGGTCCTAAAAAATCTGGCTTTACATATAGAACTGGACAGGCTGAAAAACAGGAGCTACACAGTATGCAGTCACTTTGCTGTTCTATTTTTTGTTCGCTTGCTTCTCCCATGGGCTTCAAGCTCTCTACATGTAACCAACTTTCAACTTTTTTTAGTCGATTTTTAACATCTGTTTTATGTAGTAGTGGCTCTATCTTGTCACCGTCTTTTACTTTGTACTCACAAGATAGTGTTTCTTGGTTGTTTACACGCAGGGCACAACTCCCACAAGCTCCACTTTTGCAGTTATAGTTAAACTTCAAAGTGGGGTCTATGTTTTCCCTTATGTAAACTAACGCACTTAAAAGTGTTTGCTCATGTGAGGGCAGTTCGTAAGTTCTGTTTTGTATCTCAATCTTCATTTTGAAACCTTACTTCTAAAGAGCTGTCCACATATGAGTGTAGTGCTATTTTATCGGTGTTTTGAAACTCTTTTCTAAAGTGTGCTCCTCTGCTCTCTTCTCTAGCTAGTGCACTTAAAACCACCACTTTTGCAATACACAATGAGTTAGCAAACTTTAGATGACACACTAGCCAACCGTTATCTTTTAAGTTAGTATCGCTTATGGTTAGTTTGTCAAATCTGTTTTGTAAATCTTCTATGTTTTTGGTTAAATTTTCTAAGCCATTTTTATCTCTAAATATACCTGCTTTTTTAAATAGCTCTTTACCTAAAGTCGAGCGGAGTTCAAAAAATGTACTGCTTTTTTTATCTGAAAAAAGTCTATTTAGCTTCTGTTTTGCTTTTTCCTCTTGCCTTTTTGTATCTACATGTAGAGTTGCTAGTTTTAGCTTAGACACAACAGCACGCCCAAAGTGAACTATCTCTAAAAGCGAATTTCCGCCTAGCCTATTTGCCCCATGAACTTTTACATTGCTACACTCTCCAGCTGCATACAGACCTCTTAAAGAGGTCTGTAGATCCTCATTAACATCAATCCCACCCATGCTATAGTGAGCCGCAGGAGTTACAGGGATAAGCTCTTTGCTTGGATCAATATGTTCATGGATTTGTATAAGCTTTTTCTCTTGAGGTAGATTTTTAGAGATAAATTCGTTGCCAAGGTGTCTAATGTCTAAAAAGACTTCATTGCCATTTTCGATTTGAGAAAAAACAGCACGACTCACCTCATCGCGGCTCGAAAGCTCATCTACAAATCTTTCTTCTTTTTGATTTACTAAAAAGCCGCCAGCACCTCTCGCACTCTCACTAACTAAAACTGAACTACTTTTCAAAGAGGTAGGATGAAACTGAACAAACTCCATATCACTTAGTTTTGCTCCAGCTCTTAGTGCTAACGCTATACCGTCTCCTGTTGACTCCATCGCATTTGTGCTAAACCCATGGTATATTCCAGCATATCCACCAGTAGCAAGAAGTGTTGCTTTACTACAAAGTGCTTTTACTTTGCCATCTTTTAGTGCAACTACACCTCTACATGTAGACTCCTCTACAATCAAATCTAAAACAAATGTTTCATCTAAAAACTCTATGTTATTTTTTAAACAGTTATCATAAAGTGTATGAAGAAGCTTTAGTCCTGTATAGTCTTGTGAGTAGGTTGTTCTATCACAACTTGCTGCTCCAAATTTTCTCTGGGCGATTCTCTCTTTTTTCCTAGAAAACGGCATACCAATAGAGTCAAGCCAGAGTATGTCTTCTTTTGCTCCCTCGCACATATGACGAACCATCTTTTCATCACAAAGCCCTGCACCGCCTTTGATAGTGTCGCTTACATGTAGAGACGGGCTGTCACCAGAGTCTTCATAAACAACACCATTTAGCCCGCCTTGAGCCATACAAGTTGCAGCAGATGTTGGGCTAGATTGACAAATCACAGCTACACATAAGCCCTCTTTTTTTGCTTCGAGTGCTGCACTAAGTCCTGCTCCTCCACTTCCTACTATAAGTAAGTCGTACATTAGCTTGCTATAAAACTTTTTATATTATTTGCTACTATTCTCATCAACTCAACTCTAGCTTCATAACTTGCCCAAGCTATATGGGGAGTTACAACAAGGTTATCTTTTTTCTTTATGCTTAAAAGAGGGTTATCTTCTTCTATAGGCTCAGTAGTAGTTACATCTAATCCTGCAAGTATGGCATGGCTGTCTAGAGACTCTGCTAAATCAGCTTCGTCGACTATACCTCCTCTGCCAAGGTTTAGCAAGATCGCACCTTTTTTCATGAGACTCAACTGCTCTTTTCTTATAAGTCCATTTGTTTTTTCGTTTAGAGGTGCATGGATAGAGATGATATCACAACTCTTTAACATCTCATCAAGTTCCATTCTTGTGTATGTAGTGTCGTTATTTGTACCACTTGTAGAGTAGTAACTAACATTTGCTCCAAAAGCATCTGCCACTTTTGCAACACTCTTACCGATAGTTCCAAACCCTATGATGCCCCATTTTTTGCCTTTTATCTCACTATATGGTCGATCTACATTTGTAAAAAGTCCACTTCTACTCCACTTTTTACTACTAACAAACTCATCATAAAACTTTGTTTGAGCCATCAAGTACAGAGCCAATGTAAATGTAGTTTGCGTAACAGAAGCTGTTGAGTAGCCTGCGGCATTTTTGACCTCTATGCCTTTTTTCTTTGCATAATCCAAGTCCACATTGTTCATGCCAGTTGCAGTTATGCATATGAGTCTAAGCTGGGGACATCTATCCATAACATCACTATCAATTACAACTTTATTAGTCAAAACAACTTGAGCATTTCCAATATGATCTACAGTCTGCTCTTTTGAAGTCGTAGGGTATGTCACAAACTCCCCAAACTCTTTGAAAGCTTCTAGACTAACATCATTGCCAATAGTCTTTGCATCTAAAAACACTAGTTTCATTGTTCTCCTTTTTGTGATAATTTTAACAATATATTGCTTATATCCCAGTTATTGTTCTCTTTTGCATTTGGCCTATTTGTTAGAAATATTTTTATTTTTACAAAATATCCAAAAAAAGATAGGATATTTAAGATTTTGAGTTGAGAATTTAGGCTAAGTTTACAGTCTTTGTGTTTTGTTAGATGTAGCCCCGCTCTTGAAGCTGGTTTGTTAAATTACTATCCGTTTCAAATGCTTTAAAATAAAAGTATTCTAGT
>Ga0256840_1000412_pt1 | contig 44367 bp, 48 predicted proteins | sample 355202metaG_FD_185969 | JGI IMG/M metagenome (GOLD analysis project Ga0256840, IMG submission 185969) | Hydrothermal vent microbial communities from Mid Atlantic Ridge, Atlantic Ocean - 355-202 | ecosystem: Environmental > Aquatic > Marine > Hydrothermal vents | place: Atlantic Ocean: Mid...
AAATTCCCAGCCTCTGTGTTATGTTCACTTTAAAGGCAGTAAGCATTAAAAGCTCACATGCCTTGATGCTGAAAATTTGGCGTTGCCAGAATTTATGAGACTTGATCAGGCTTTCCTTGACTATATAAGCACCAAATTATCACGGTGAATCAATTCCGCTTCGCCGGAGTAGCCAAGTAAATCGCTAATATCGTGGCTGGCTGTTTTATGTAATTGACTGACTTCATCGCTGGAATAGTTGATTAGTCCTCTCGCAATAACCACACCTTCAGTACTTTTACAGTCAACGATATCACCACGTTTAAAATCACCTTCCGAGGCTGTAACGCCTACCGGCAACAAACTTTTTCCTTGCTCAATAATGGCTCGGCTGGCGCCTGCATCTAAATATAAAGCGCCTGAGGCCTGTACTTGCGCGACAATCCACTGCTTGCGTGCGCCTATCCCAGTCTTATCCGGCACTAACAATGTACCAATACTTTCGCCTGTAGAGAGTCTTTGCAATACGTTATTTTCTCGCCCTGACGCAATAATGGTTGCACAGCCAGAACGAGCCGCACGTTGAGCTGCTGTTAGCTTAGTCGCCATTCCGCCACTACCCAGCGCGGTTGAAATATCCCCAACATACTTTTGCAACTCGGCATTATTGGCAGACTCTTCACTGATTAGCTTTGCATCATCGTGATGGCGCGGGTCTTTATCAAACAGACCTTCTTGGTCGGTTAAAATAACCAGTAAATCAGCTTCGACAAGGTTAGCCACCAAAGCCGCTAGGGTATCGTTATCGCCCAATCGCATTTCTTCTAGAGCGACCGTGTCGTTTTCATTAATTATTGGAAGTGCATTCAAATCTAATAGGGTTCGCAGGGTATTGCGGGCATTTAAATAACGTTTGCGATTGCTTATATCATCATGGGTTAATAAGATTTGAGCAGCCTGTATCCTGTGTTTTTTAAATTGGGTTTCATAGGCTTCTATTAAGCCTGTTTGCCCAATAGCAGCGGCAGCCTGAAGTTTGGCAAGCTCCGTTGGGCGAGTCTGCCAACCCATGCGGCTCATACCTTCAGCCACTGAGCCTGAAGAAACCAAAATGATTTCAATCCCATTTTGTCTAAGCTGTGCGATTTGATGCGTCCAGTCTTCTATCGCAGCATAGTCTAAGCCTTTACCGTCTTTTGTTAATAGCGCACTACCAATTTTTATTACCCAGCGCTTTGCTTGTTTTGTGTATTTGTCTCGGCTCATTCTTTTACAAATTCAGCTTGCTCATTTAAGTATACTTGCTCATCCATATACTTCATTATCTCGTAGGTTAACTCTTTGGTGTTTAACTTGGTTGCCGCTGATATTTTAAAGACCTTACCTTTCCAGTTTAAACGTTTGACAATATCATCGCAGCGCTCAATTTGTTCATCAGGCAATAAAAGGTCTAGCTTGTTGAGTACTAACCAGCGCTCACGTTGATCAAGCTCATCACCATATTTTTTTAATTCTTTCTCGATTACACGAACCGAATCAACCGGGTCATCCTCTTCATTCATTGGTGCAATATCAACCATATGAAGCAATAGACTAGTACGTGAAAGATGCTTTAAAAACTGAATGCCTAACCCTGCACCTTCTGCCGCTCCTTCGATGATGCCCGGAATATCCGCAATCACAAAACTTTTTGACATATCTACTTTTACCACCCCAAGATTTGGGTAAAGCGTGGTAAAGGGATAGTTAGCGACTTTTGGAGTAGCGGATGATACCGCGCTTATTAAGGTAGATTTACCAGCATTAGGCAAACCAAGCAAACCAACATCAGCTAAGACTTTCATCTCCAGCCTTAATACTCGAGTCTCACCTTCTGAGCCTGGCTTAGATTGGCGAGGAGCGCGATTCACCGAACTTTTGTAACGTAAATTACCAAGACCGTGATAACCGCCTTGCACGACCTTTATTATTTGACCATCTTCGGTCAAGTCGCCGATGAATTCATCCGTTTCTTCCACATAAACCATAGTGCCAATAGGCACTTGAATAATTCGGTCCTCGCCTTTTGCGCCTGTCATATTGCGGCTAAAACCATTCGCGCCACGACCTGCTTCGTAAAAACGCACATGACGAAAATCAGCCAAGGTATTTAAACCTTTATTTGCCTGTAAAAAAACACTGCCTCCGTCACCGCCATCACCGCCATCTGGGCCACCGTATTCAATGTATTTTTCCCGCCTAAAACTGACACAGCCGTTTCCGCCGTCACCAGCTTTGGCAGTAATTACTACTTCATCTACAAATTTCATACTTAGACTTTAACCGACTCTGTTGTTGACAGCAATTTACAGCAATAAAAAAAGCCCCGACATGCGGGGCTTTTTAAATAATACTCTTAAAAGCTTATGCCGCTTGAACACTAACATATTTACGGTTTTTCGGGCCTTTAACCTCAAACACCACAACACCATCAGCTTTAGCAAATAAAGTATGGTCTTTACCGCACCCTACATTAGTACCAGGGTGAAAACGTGTACCACGTTGACGCACAAGAATATTACCTGCTAGTACTTCTTGACCACCGAAGCGTTTAACACCTAAACGTTTTGCTACTGAATCGCGACCGTTTCGTGTACTACCCGCTGCTTTTTTATGTGCCATTTGAATAACCTCTGTACTTTATATACTTAAATATTTTGTAATCCGTCGTAATATTCAACAAAATCCCAACAGATTTAAATTGATTTCTTTGAACCGTGGGATTTTACAAGTACTTTGTCAATCAGTCAAACCTTATCTTTAGCTCTTCCGGATTTATGCTGTTTTGGGTAGAATATTACCATTTTCTTAAATAAGCCTCGTTTAATCTTGACAGTTCGTACGCATCTACCTAGCATTCGGCTTTCGTATCCAATTGACACACTGTTACCTAATTTATTTTGAATTACCAAGACATACAAAATCTGGTTAAAGACGATATGCAGGCCGTTGATAGATTGATTCAACGCAGCCTGCAATCAGACGTTGCTTTGGTTAATCAGCTTAGCCACTATATTATCAACAGTGGCGGCAAACGCTTACGCCCCATGCTGGCGCTATTAATGGCGCGTGCTTGTGGCTACACTGGCGATAAACATATTGATATTGCTGCTATTGTTGAGTTTATTCATACTGCAACTTTATTACATGACGATGTGGTAGATGAATCTGATATGCGCCGAGGCAAGGATACCGCTAATAATGTGTGGGGCAACCAAGCTGCCGTACTGGTAGGTGATTTCCTCTATTCTCGCTCCTTCGAAATGATGGTTGATGTGAATCAAATGCGCGTTATGCAAATTATGGCAAGTACCACCAATATTATTGCCGAAGGCGAAGTCTTACAGCTACTTAATGTTAATGATTCAGAGACAACCGAAGCACGTTATCTTGAGGTAATTTATTCGAAAACAGCGAAGTTATTTGAGGCGGCTTGCCAACTCGGTGGAGTACTTGCAGAACGACCAGAAACAGAAGAAAAAATGGTCGCTCAATACGGTGTACATCTAGGTACAGCCTTTCAACTCATTGACGATATTTTAGATTACACTGCCGACAGTGATGAAATGGGCAAAAATGTTGGGGATGATCTTGCCGAAGGAAAGCCCACCTTGCCGCTAATTTATGCGCTAGCTAAAAGTAAACTTAATAATGAGATTAACGATACCGAGTTACTACAAAAAGCTATTACAGAAGGTGGGCTTGACCATATTGATGCTGTAATGGAAATTATTCATAAAACCGATGCACTGACCTATACGACCAATGTAGCAAAAAACGAGACGCAACTTGCTATTGATTGTCTCCAGCCGCTAGAAGATAACCCTTTTAAGAATGCTTTAATTGGGCTAGCAAAATATTCATTAAGTCGTACAACATGAAACCTTTGCACGCTTCGGATGACGAGTAAAATTGATTGAAATTTTAGCGAGCTTACCGCCTGCTGTTTAAGCGGATAACTCGATTATTAGAGCTTTAGCCGTTTCTTTCGCCACCGACGTGCAAAGGTCTCAACATAATATTACAGTTTGCGCCTAAGTCCACAGCACAAAGTTGCTGAATTTTTCATATTTTCAATTGCGTAAAATCAATGTTAAAATGTCGTACACTCTATTATTAGGACAATATTATGAAATCAGCAAGTACGCTAGCTCTCTTACTTTTTACTGCTTTAGCTACAGCAGCGTTTGTTTGGATGGCGAAACGTCCTGCTGTTGATTACACAGCCCTCTCTTTTGGCATACCTACAAGTGGCATGACATCAAATGGCTCAGCTACTTCAGCAAACGCTGAGGTTAATACGGTCGTAGAACCGACATTAAATAAACAGCAACCCGCAGCGCCTTCTATGCCGGATGCACCTGTAGCAGAAGTAATGGAAAAACCTGTCGAGCCTGCAATGCCAAACCCCATGCCGAATAAGGCAGCAATCCCAGAAGAAATAGAAGCTCCTAAAGCGCCAGAAGCTCCCACTCAAACAACAGAAACACAAGTAGACCCAAGCTCATCTGATGCCACCACTAACACAGTAACCACAAACACTGAAGTTAAGACAGAAACAGATCCTGTAACAACGAGCACATCTACACCTCCTATCCCAACAACTACGGAAGTAGCACCGGCAGCAGTAGAGGCGATGAAAGAAAAGGGTTCTGAAGCAATGGATACCGTGAAACAAAAAATGGAAACCATTCAAATGACGGTACCCGCAGGCATGGAAGAGGCTATTCAAAAAGCAATTGAAAATGCGATTAATTCTGCAAATAGCGAATTACAGAATATTAAAAATTAACATTGCTAGAAAACTATTTTGGAATAACTCGTATGTTACATGAAACTTCCGGGTTATTCCTTTACCTAAATCTTTCCACCCACACCTTTAAACTTCTCAACAAACGCAGCTATTTTTTCAAAAAACAGCAATTTTTGGGTTTAGTGGGCTCATTTTGAGTATCCGCCATACAGCAAATTTTGGTATAGCGCAGCGCTACAGCGTATAAGCTTGTTACCAATTATAAAATGAAGGATCGGTTTTCCGAAGAAAGTCTTCTGATAGCTTTTTAAGCAAATCTTCATCAGCCAGTCCTTCTGCACGTATTGCCAATAGCTGCATGGATGCTTTTGATCTGCTGTGACCATTAAATAGCATTGCCATTTTTTTATCTTTCTTTACGACCTTTCGATATAGATATCGATATGTTTCTGGCAAGTCATCCTTATTGTTTTAATGATTGTTTCGTATTCTGATAGCGCATTTTTACAGAATAACTGAATCGCTTGTTCTTTTATTTGCTTAAATATTTTCCAGTCAGACTCTTTCATATTTTTTCTTTCAGTTTATTGTCTCACACAGTAGACCGACTTGCCTTTGACAAAGGTCTGCACTGTTTTACCTTCAAAACCCCAGCCAGAAAAGGGAGTATTCTTACCTTCACTTAATAGCTTATTCGCATTTAATTGCCACATTGTTTGCGGGTCAAACAAACTTAAGTCTGCTACCTTGCCCGCTTGAAGCTTACCGGCTTGCGAATTAATTAATTGCGCAGGCTTGCTCGTTAACAAGTCTATTGCTTGCATTTCTGTTAAAACATCTTCACTCACTAGGCGCAAAACTAATGGAAGCAAGGTTTCAAATGCCGATATGCCTGGGCTGGTTTCTTCAAATGGTGAGAGCTTCGCATCAACTTCATGTGGCTGGTGATCTGAACAAATGGCATCAATCACGCCATCTGCAACGGCTTGACGTAGTGCATCACGGTCAGCCATTGTGCGTAGTGGCGGGATGGTATGACACAGTGGGTTATAATCTGCCACATCCATTTCGGTCAAAAATAATTGATGTGCGGCGACATCTGCAGTAATAGGCAGTCCTTTGTCTTTGGCATCCTTTAGCAAAGGAATACTTGCGGCCGACGAAAGCCTGCAAAAATGTACAGGGGTTTTGGTCAGCTCAACTAAAGCAATAATTTGTGCTATTGCAATGGTTTCTGATGCAGCGGGTATCGGTGCTAAACCGAGGCGCGTAGATAATGCTCCTTCATGCATCCCACCTGTTTCCGCCAAGGAATGCTCTATGGGATGCAAAAATAAAGGCAGATCAAAAGTCCCTGCGTATTCCATCGCTTTTCTGAGCGTTGCAAGATCTCTAATTTTTTCATGCCCTTGACTCACGCCCACACAGCCAACGTATTTTAAACTTCCCATATGGCTGAGCTGCTCGCCAGCAAGACCTTGAGTGAGCGAGCCTATTACACTAACCCGCGCATAGCCTGCCTGCTTTGCTTTGCTTTTAATCAGCTTAACGGTTGCACCGCCGTCTATGGGTGAGTCCACTTCTGGCATACAGCAAATGCGGGTGATACCGGCGCTTGCAGCAGCATACGTTTCGAAGTTAATTCTGGTTTTGTTTTCTTGACCCGGTTCACGCAAATAGGCGCTTAGGTCAATAATACCGGGAAGCACCCAAAGGTCTTTGGCATCAATAACACTTGCAGGTTTAAAGTTTTTTGGAATAGCTGAGCCAATGGCAATAATTTTATTCTTTTTTATCGCAATATCTGCGATTCCATCAAACTGGCTTGCGGGGTCGATAACTCTACCGTTTTTAATGAGTAGTGCTTTGCTATTACTCATAATTAACTCTCCACAGTCGTTGCTGCTTGCGAACTCATTACCATCGACATTACAGCCATGCGCACTGCAATACCATTAGTTACTTGTTGCAAAATAACTGATTGTGGCCCATCAGCAACCCGAGAATCAATTTCTACCCCACGATTTGCAGGACCTGGGTGCATCACGATGGCATCTTCTTTGGCTAATTCTAGTCGTTCTTGAGTAAGCCCATAACGGGCGTAGAATTCTCGAATTGAAGGCAGCATCGCACTATCCATTCGCTCATGTTGTAAGCGTAACGTGATAATAACATCAATATCATCCAAGCCTTTTTCAATATTGGTGTAGCTTGTTACGCCCATTTTTTCAATTCCCTCAGGCATTAGAGTTTGCGGACCGATTAATCTTATTTCACCCGCACACAATGTTGTTAAAGCGTGGATTTGCGAACGCGCAACTCGCGAGTGTTTAATATCGCCAATAATTGCTACTTTTAGCGGGGTAAAATCACGACCTTTAAATTGGCGAATGGTGAGCATATCTAACATTGCTTGAGTGGGATGCGCGTGCCGACCATCTCCTGCATTGATGACGCTAATATGAGGCGCGCAGTAACGCGCGATAAAATGTGCTGCGCTACTACTGGAGTGCCTGACTACAAACATATCACAGCCCATTGCCTCAAGGTTGCGAATAGTATCTAGCAGACTTTCTCCTTTTGTGGTTGCTGAGTTACGAATATCTAGATTGACTAAATCTGCAGAAAGGCGCTTTGCAGCAAGCTCAAAGGTAGTTCGAGTGCGCGTCGAATTCTCAAAAAACAGGTTCATTACTGTTTTTCCGCGTAACAATGGGGCTTGTACTTTGGCCTTATTAGGCAGAGAAACGAACTGCTCGGCGCGATCTAAGATTTCTTCAAGTAATAACGGTGGTAAACCTTCAATAGTAAGAAAATGCTTAAGCTTTCCATCGGACGTTAGTTGCATCGATGAAGGTAGCGGACCAGGGGACGAATCTTTTACAGGTTGTTGTCCTAAAGGAGGTTCAGTCCGCTCATCTGGAAAAGAATCTGTTGAGTTATTTTTGCTCACGGTTGACTATTTCTAGCTCCAGTTTGTCATTATCATTGCTCAGTTTAAAGTAATGCGTATCATCTAGTTCATTTTTAAAACCAACTACTTGCGCTTCGATGGGTAGCTCGCGGTTACCTCTATCAATTAACACCACCAATGTGATGCTAGCGGGTCGTCCAAAGTCAAATAGCTCATTCAATGCAGCGCGTATAGTACGCCCTGTATATAGTACATCATCGACTAAAATGATGTGTTTATTTTCCACATTAAAGGGAATGTTGGACGGTTGGATTTGTGGATGCAGCCCGATCCGGCTAAAATCATCACGGTAAAAATTAATATTCAATTCACCCAAAGGCTCTTCAATCTTTAATGATTGATGCAACGCTTGTGCAATCCACACGCCCGCTGTATGAATACCAACCATTACGGGTGCCTCGGCATTCTTTTGTTTAATGATACTGCTTAATTCGCCAGACATTCTTCTTAACAGTTCGCTGACGTCGTATTCTAACTGATTGCTTATTGCTGATTCTATTTTATTCATTATTCTGCTAGTAGCCATTATTTTTCATCCATGTCTCTAGGATGATTGAAGCGGCTATTTTATCGACCTCTTGTTTTTTTATTTTTTGCTTACGGCCACTTTGGCGTAATTGTTTTAAGCGTTGTGCTGCCTCGATAGAGCTAAACTGTTCATTTTCATGCTCCACGGGAATATTGTATCGACCATTTAATTGATTGGAAAAACGTATTACTTTTTTTTGTAGTGGGTTTTCACTGTCATCAAGTTCAGTTGGCATGCCGACAATAATTTTTTCTGGCTTCCAGTCTTCAATGAGCTTTGTTATTTCATCCCAGTTGGGCGTATCATTTTTACTTTGTAGCGTACACTCAGGTGTAGCTGAGCCGGTTAGCGTGTTTCCTACAGCCACACCTGTGCGCTGCAAGCCAAAATCAAAAGCGAGTATCGTTGCCATTTATCTTTTGCTCATGCTTTAGTCATGCCCTGCTACATCACTAATAAATGCGGCATTGATGCCCATTTTTTCAACCGCGCCATTCCAACGCTGATTATAAGGCGTATCAAAGATAATTTTACTATTCGCATCGCAGTTGAGCCAAGAATTATTTAAGACTTCTGCTTCCATCTGCCCCGCTACCCAACTGGCACAACCTAAGGTTAATAAGAAGTTTTTTGGGCCTTTGTTAATTGCAATATCAAATAAAATATCACGCGATGCGGTAACGTATAAATCATTAGTGACTTGCATGGTATTTTCCCATGTTTTTTCTATTGCTTTATCGTGTATTACAAAACCTTGCTCTGGCTGAACGGGGCCACCACTCAACGCTTTTAAACCTTTGAGCGATTCATTTTCCACGGGGATGTTAAGTTGCTCAAACAATTCAGTCACGGTTACTTGTATAGGACGATTAATGGTTAAGCCAAAACAACCTTCGGCATCGTGCTGACAAATTAAGGTGACGGAATGCTCAAAGTAAGGGTCTGCCAAGTTTGGCATAGCAATAAGAAACTGACCCTGTAAAAAGCTCGAGCCCTGTGTGTGACTTGCTGCTTCGTCCATTATTTTAAACCATTTTACTTTGAATAGAATTTTGCCTTTTCGCCCTTCTTTTTATGAAAAATAATCGTTCGAGTTATATTTAAACGATCATATTTTGCACGAATTTGTTTCGGCAAAGGCTCATAGGGCGATGCTAACTTTACAATTTTTATAGCCGCCTGATCTAATATTTTAGAGCCGGATGATACCGATATATCAATTGAAACCGCACGCCCTGCTCTATCTAAGGTGGCATTTAAGATAAGTGTACCACTTAAACTTAGATCAAGTGCTTTTTGTGGGAAGTTGATATTACCAATTCGCTCCATCTTTTTAGACCAGTTAATAATATATTCCGCCTCCTCACTCCCTTTTGTACTAAGAGAATCTATAAAGCGGATACGTGGCCTTTTAGCGTAGCGCTCTTCTTGCTCACTCATTTCAACCATTAACTTTGCGATAGCTTCGGTTTCTTCTGAATTATCGACTACTTCAGTTTTTTCTTCTGGCTTTTGTTCTTCTTTGGGTTTTTTATTAATTAATTTATTGGTCTTGCCTTTGGTGGTTAATAATTCTGGCTCTAGTTTTTCAACCACTTTCTTAACGGTTCTTTCTGAGCTTAATAACTCATCACCATTTTCATTATTCGCCTCTTTCGCTGCATTCGGGCTAGTTATTTTAGATTCATCTTTCGTATCACCGCTACCTTGTTGATTACTATTCGCGATAAAGTCAGCCTTAATCGGTAACTTATCATTGCTTGGGTTAACTAGGCGTATATCTAGAATGGGTGCTTTTGGAGCTGAAGGAATATCAGGCAACCTAAAACCCATCGCATACAAACCTGCATGCAGCATAAGAGAAATGGGTACTGTTATAACCAACGGGTTATAACCAAAAATTTTTATTGGTGTAGACATAGTAAGCGTTATTTTTAGAGTTATCGGGCATTCGCCCATCATTATTAGAATAACATAGGAAACTTTAATTTAAGATGAACGAACAAGCATGGCCTATTAAACATGCCCCTGATGGAGCCTCTGAACAACCTAGTTGAATTCTGCGAGTTTATAAGGCGTCAAGTCCTAGGCGTATTTGAAATGAATGCTTATTGCCTTCATGAGAAATACAACAACGGAATTGATGCTTTGCAAGCCCGCCCTACGGGGCAACGCCAGAATTCAGCTAGGTTGTTTAGAGATTCTTTATGGAATGGGGCAGAAATTAAAAACCCCAAGCAAAGCTTAGGGTTAAATTGGTTACGCTAACTAATTGAGATCTTTCACTACCAACTCATGCAAAGGTCTCATATTAGAAATACAGCGTCATCCTCCAAGAATCACTGTAAAACTTTATTAAAATAACAAGAAAAAAAGTTTCTACGCAACCATTCTCCTCGGGTGGTATTTGTGGAGAACGAATAGTTTAATTGAATTTACTAAACTTATCAAAGGACGAATTAATTTAATCTATTATGGGCTAGCGAGCTCTCCGCTATCTAACTCATTTTATTTGCTTAAGAATATTCAAAACCACCCATCCATCTTGATAACTCAAAGCATGGTTGCTGGAAGTAATTGCCACTCCCGAGCGACCACGTAAGCTCCAAACATTGTTCATGTCCTGACTTGCTGCAGGCACTATAAAATCAAATTTATCAGGCTTTGAAATCATTTTATTATTCCGCACAATCGATGCATAATGAATATTAGGATAGGGTTGCCGGTTCATCCAAAATAAAAAGCTGCCGGGTTTCTCTTCTTTTAAATCAGATAATAATCCACTTGAATCTTGTAGAGTGTCTTCACCCACCATGCTTATCATCATGCCAATGGGCGAATTACCTGCCAAATAAGCGATGTCTGCCGTGGGCGTGCCTAAGTGCGGTGTTGCGATAGTAATTAAGCCATTGATGGGTACACGTTTTGGATCAAGCAAAAAGAGTCTTGCAACCAAACCACCGGCAGAGTGCCCTACCAGAGTTAACGGCTCTTTGCGTTGCGCATACAAGTGTTGCAAGTATTGTAATAAAATTCCTTCTTGCGTTTGTAAATTAGTTTGCGCAGGGAGTTCAACGGCATAAAAAGCATCTATATTAGGGGCAATCGGGCGAGGAATCATCATTCCCCACTGGTTAAAATTATAAGCATCCGCCTGCACAAAACCATTGTGGGCTAATATTTGAGAAAATCCAGAAGTATCCCAAATGCTTGCATTAGATAAGTAGCCATGCACTAACACTACTGTTTTAGCTTGTAGGACTGTTATAGGAGTTAAAACTAATAAATTAAATACAAATAAATAACGCCATAAATAGCGCAATAAATTTTTTCTAAAACACCGTTTACATACTTTAAACATATATAATGCACTCATGAGTATTAAATGCATTGCCTTTGATTTAGATGACACATTATGGGAATGTCACCCTGTTATAGAACATGCCGAGCAATGTTTTTATGACTGGTTAATCACATATTACCCAAAGATACCGCAAAAATATAGCGCATCAGCGTTGGTTGAGCATCGTGTTAACTATATGAAAGCACAACAAGATAATTTACATGACTTAACCTTCTTACGTAAAAATTGGATGGGAAGTTTAGCTAACGAAGTCGGTTATAATCAGATAAACAATGAGAATTACGAGCAAAATTACATTAAAGCTGGTTTTGAGGTGTTTTGGCTAGCTCGCAACGACGTTACCTTTTATGATGGTACTTTGAATATTTTAGAATATTTAGCCACTCGCTATTCCTTAGGGGTTATCAGTAATGGCAATGCTGATGTGAACCATATTGGCGTAGGTCATTTATTTGATTTTTCGCTTTCATCTGAACAGGCAGGCGTTTCTAAACCTGACAAAATTATTTTTGATCAAGCTTTAAAACTTGCTGGAACAAAGGCACACGAAACCGTGTATGTTGGCGACAACCCTAAAAATGATATTTTAGGTGCGCATGGTGCAGGGTTACATGCCATTTGGTTTAACCCAAAAATGCAAGCTTGGCCAGGCGGTAAAACACCGAGCGCGGTTATTCGACATCTTAATCAATTAGAAGAGAAGCTAAGTAGCTTGTAATAATCACAGTGGTCTTGTATTAATTTAAATCATGCCAATATTAAATTAATCGTGAAATTAATACCGCGCCTCATCTATTGGTTTGAATCATCTTTTATGCGTGATATACCCTAATTTCACAAATAAAAATACGAATAAGAGTGCTATCAGGGATTAAGATTATTCTTATTTTAAGGCTTATATAACTAGGTAAACTATGCAACATAGCCAACTCAGTGATAATAGTGATCGTAACCACGATGCATGGATTGAGCGTTTGTGGATTAGTGATAATGATGACGACAAACTTCAATTAATCAAAGCGATTGATTTAATGTTTGGAGTATCCACCTTTAGCCAGTATCAACATGTCCCGTTTGGTTTGGATGTTGCCGATATTTTACGCAATCTTCAAGTGGATCAAGTTTCATTAATTGCTGCAATTTTAAGTGATGTGCGTTTAGCCGATACCTATTCGATTGAAACCATCGCAGAAGAATTTAGTAGCACCATTGCCTTGCTAGTTAAAAACATGCGCTGGCTGCATAATTTTAAAAATCTTTCAGATAATGAAACACCGGAACCAGAACAGGCTGAACGTCTAAGGCGCATGTTGCTTGCGATGGTTGATGATGTACGGGCGGTATTAATTCACCTCGCTTGGCGCTTACAGCATTTACGTTTATTGACCGATGCCGACTTATTTGAACAACGACGTTTCGCTCAAGAAACAATGGATATTTTTGCACCACTAGCAAACCGTTTGGGTGTAAGCCAAGTAAAATGGGAGATGGAAGATTTAGCCTTTCGCTATTTAGAACCACATACCTACAAGCAAATAGCCAAGTCATTAACCTCAAAACGCATTGAGCGTGAGGCATACATTGAAACCTTTACGGAAGAGCTACAAGAGTTACTTGCTCAAGCTAATATTAAGGCAGATGTTTTTGGTCGGCCTAAACACATCTATAGCATCTGGAAAAAGATGCAACGTAAAGGTTTATCTATCGACCAGCTTTATGATTTACGTGCAGTACGTGTAATTGTTGAAGACGTACAAACTTGTTATGGCACACTGGGAATTGTTCACGAACAATGGAAGCATGTGCCTGCTGAGCTGGATGACTACATCGCCAACCGTAAACCCAACGGTTATCAATCATTACATACTGTGGTCATCGGCCCAAAAGGTCGTCATGTAGAAATCCAAATTCGCACCCACGATATGAATGTATTTGCCGAATTAGGTGTTGCCGCACATTGGCGCTACAAAGAAGGTGGTGGCGAGGATGCGGCTATGGAGCGCGTGGTTGGCTCATTGCGACGCTTACTTGAGAGCAACGAAGATGACTCCTCTCTATTAGAAGACTTTCGTGCAGAAATATTCCCTGACCGTGTGTTTGTGCTTACCCCTCAAGGTGATATTAAAGATTTATCCAAAGGTTCAACACCGTTAGATTTTGCCTACTCGGTGCATACCAGTATTGGGCACCGCTGTACGGGTGCGAAGGTAAACGGTGTGATCGTTTCCTTGGACAAGAAACTAAAAAATGGCGATCAAGTTGAAATTATAACCCAAAAATTAGAACAACCACGCCGTAAATGGCTAAACCCCGCCTTAGGATATATCGGCTCCTCAAGCTCACGCAGTAAAATTCGCCACTGGTTTAGGCAACAAGACCACGAAAAAAATATCCAAGATGGCATGGAAATTCTGGAGCAAGAAAAGCACCGTTTAAACATTAAAGCCTTTGACTTTGAGGCGTTGCAAAAACGCTTTCACCAACAATCTAAAAAAGAATTTTTAGTGGCTTTAGGTCGTGGCGATATCAGTGTTTCTCAACTAACTGCTGCATTAGATATACCTAAAAAAGAAGAAGTAAAACTACGCAAAATAAATGTTGATAAAAACAATGACCGAGGCATACAAATAGAAGGTGTAAGCAACCTTTTGGTGGAAATTGCTAACTGCTGTAAGCCAGCTCCAGGCGATGACATTATCGGCTATATCACGGTAGGCCGAGGCATCACTATCCACCGTAAAGACTGCGCAAATATAGACACCAAAAACCTTGGCAAAGAAAAATCATTACGCCTAGCCGAAGCGACATGGGGCACTGAAACAACCGCCTACACCGTTAATATTCAAGTTACAGGCTTCAATCAACCTGGTTTACTCAGCGATGTTGCCATGGTGCTTGCTAAAGCTTCCATCAATGTATCCGACATCAACAGAAAACAAGGCAACACCGACTTAGTTTCAATTTTAAATATAACTATTCAAATTGAAAATACGGTGCAGTTGTATGAAGTACTAGAGAAGATCGCACAACTACCACACGTGGTTGATGCTAAACGCAACTAATTTTTAGGGCACTAGGAGCTTGCCCGAGAACTAGAAACCTACTGCAAATTCCACAAGCATCATAATTTGAGCTTATCAAAATCGTTAAATAGCCGTGCTATTCGCCTCTTCCGATAATCACAAGTTATGATAATTCTGTAATTTTCGCTACGGTCTTAGTTCTCAGACAAGCTCCTAGGATTTAACCCGTGCAACACCAGAATCAATCGCCGCTTGCGCTATCGCTTGCGGAATACGCTCAGGCAAGCGTGGGTCAAGAGGCGTAGGGATTATATATTCTGGGCCAAATTTCATTTTATCTTTGCCATAGGCTTTTAAAACTTCATCAGGCACAGGCTCTTTTGCCATTGCGGCTAAGGCTTTTACGGCTGCCATTTTCATTTCGGTGTTTATATGGGTTGCACGAACATCAAGTGCACCGCGAAAAATGAAAGGGAATCCGAGTACATTATTCACTTGATTCGGATAGTCACTACGCCCAGTTGCCATAATCATATCAGGGCGTGCCTCATGGGCGAGAGCAGGGTCAATTTCAGGGTCGGGGTTTGATAGCGCAAAGACGATGGGGTTTGGTGCCATGGTTTTTAGTGCTTCAACACTCATTAAATTTGGCCCTGAAAGCCCGATAAATACATCAGCATCGGTACATGCATCTAGCAAGGTTCGTTGGTCTGTTTCTACTGCCCACTCTTGTTTATATTTGTTTAAATCATTTCGGCCTGAATGAATCACACCGCCACGATCAATCATAAATAAATTGTTTTTGTTAGCACCTAATGACGTTAATACCTGCATGGATGCGATACCTGCTGCGCCAGCGCCTAAGCAAACAATTTTTGCATCTTCGAGCTTTTTGCCTTTAATGTCTAAGGCATTTAATAAGCCTGCTGCAATAATAATAGCCGTACCGTGTTGGTCATCATGAAACACAGGAATATCAAGCTTTTCTTCCAAGATACGTTCTATTTCAAAACACTCAGGCGCTTTAATATCCTCAAGATTGATACCACCAAAAGTAGGTGCGATATTTTCAACGGTTTTAATGAAGTCTTCGACAGAGTCTGCATTCACCTCAATATCAAACACATCAACATCGGCGAAACGTTTAAATAAAACGCCTTTGCCTTCCATTACTGGCTTGCCTGCTAATGCGCCTACATTACCTAAACCCAGTACCGCTGTACCGTCGGTAATAACGGCGACTAGATTACCTTTTGAGGTGTACTTATAAGCATTTTCTGGATCTTTTTCAATTTCCAAAACCGGTGCTGCAACACCTGGCGTGTAGGCCAGAGATAAATCCTTTTGAGTTTCAGTTGATTTGGTGATTTGAATGGCTATTTTGCCGGGCTTTGGGTTTAGGTGGTAATCCAAGGCTTCCTGTTTTAAGGTTTCTTTTGACATGCTTACGCTTCTCTATTGTATGATTTTTACCAATCTGCCTGGTACGGGTTCGCCTTTTGGGAACATGCCATTAATCAGGCGGAGTCGTTGCTCACCCACTTTACTACGGCGGGCTAGTTGAGCATAGGTCAAACCCGGAGTTGTTGCACGTCCAATAACAATTCTCCCTGTATGTTTTTTATCAATACGGTATTTCAAGCCGTTAATTCGCTTTAAATAACCTTCATGATTTGCTGGTTTTGTTCCTGCTGACTTAATATGATCCGCCTCTGCGATAACATTTTGTAGACGCCGGTCGTTTGTAGGGTGCGATGCAAATACACCGTGATATGAAGGTGCTTGACGCCCCGACTTACGCGCTAGATATTTACCGTATTGCTCTTGCGCTTTTAAGACACCGATAACATCTAACATATTTTTTGTAGAGTAGCCGACGCGTGCCAAATATTCAGCACCTAATTTATCAGCTTGTAACTCATGCTCACGGCCGTAACCAGATAAAATTGCACTACTTAGTTGGTTAATACTTTGTCTATCTGTTTTGGTTTTGCTGGCTATAATTTCACCCAGTATCGCACCAGCAACCCCCATACTTTGTTGGCGCGCCCCGTGACGTGCCGTTACATGACCAATCTCATGCCCTAAAACACCCGCTAACTCACCCTCAGAATTTAAGTAGCCTAATATGCCCGTAGTGACATAAATGAAGCCACCAGGTAATGCAAAAGCGTTCACTGATGGGTCATCTAAAACCGTAAAGGTATACTTGATATTATTGCGATGACTCTTTTTTGCAAGAGCCTGCCCAATATTGTTTACATAGGCTTGTAGCGCAGAGTCATTATAGCGTTTGTATTTTTTTAGTACGCTTTTGTGCCCCTCTGCCCCTATCGCAAGTTCTTGTTCTTTTGAAATCAATGAAAACTCTTTTTTCCCCGTTACGGGGTTAACCGAACACGCTGTTAGACTGATCAGTGCGGTAATTAAAAGACTACTAATGAATGTGTTTTTAATCTGCATTTTGTGAACTCCATTTAAGAGTGGGTTTGAGTATTTTATGTTGAATTACACGAAGCTGAGACGGATGCTTTAAGCTAATCGAGCGTTTATTACGTTTATTTTTTAAAAATCCTGAGATGATTATAGTTTGCCCCCATAATTTATCAGTATCCAAGCCCATAAAGTAACGCAAGTATTTCTTTTTCAGCTTTATCTCAATATGACGCTTAGAGTTACTCTCTAGTTCCATAATAATCGATTTTTTATGCTGAATAACTTTTTTTATTTTGCCTTTTAAGCGTACTCGACCTTTCACACGACTGGGCAAACTAGCGGCCAACTTTAGTTGGTTGTGCTTTAAGCCCCATATGCCGAGTATTTGTTGTTGAGCCATTCTTTCAGATTTTTGGTAACAATCAGCCAAGCCAACATTAGGAGGAAAAACCATTGTGGTTGCAAAACCCTTTTCTAGCAACCAACTTTCGATATTAATCCCGTCAGGCGTATAAACATGTGCCAGGGCTCGGGAGTAGCGATCTTTCCTTTCCTCCTCGTAACGTAAATTGACTTTGTAGTCTGATTTTTTAAGCAGCACTCGGAGTGCTTCCTTCGCTTTTGCAGCATAAGCTTGTTGCTTTTGTTTATGATGCTTCACTTCTGGCGTGTCAATACCAATCAAGCGTATTTTACGCTTATCAGTAAGTAGCAAGGTATCGCCGTCATAGACCCATTTAACCGTTACTGACTCGGGTTTAGATAAACTGTTAGGGTTACACGTTACCGCGAAAAGAAGCGTAGGGTAAATAGAACTAAATATGACAGAAACGAAAAAGACACCCGTAAAGAGTGTCTTTTTGTTAAAAATAATATTTACCAAATAACGCCTCATAAGAAGACGTAAATAATAAATTTACTTTCTACCGTAACGATTGTTGAACTTATCAATCGCGCCAGCAGTAGTGTTAGTGTTTTGCTTACCGGTGTAAAACGGGTGTGATGCGCTTGAAATATCAATCTTAATCACTGGATATTCATTACCATCTTCCCACTTGGCAGTTTCTTTCGAGCTCATTGTAGAACGCGTAAGGATTTTAAAATCACTCGCAAGGTCTTGAAAAATGACTTGGTTATATTCTGGATGTATGTCGGCTTGCATGGAAAAGTCCTTTAAATCTGGTTTGTTAGTGCGCTTAACTCATGTAAGCTATTGTTCGATAAATCGAAGAGCGAGAATTTTAACAGAACTCATTATAAGTTCAAGCCCTTCTTTCATACTATAGCGTAGTTTTTTAAGTTTATGCAATTCATTGACAGCCATACTCACTTAGATTTTTCTAACTTTGATAGCGATAGAGAAGATGTCATTAAACGTGCGCTAAAATTTGGCATATCTGACCTAATTGTGTCAGCAACAACGGCAAAAGGCTGGGGTAAACTAGCAAACGTGGTTGCAAAGCATCAACCACATTGCCATGCTGCCTATGGACTGCACCCAATGTTTATGGCAGATTATCAATCCCATCAGCTTGAACAATTACCCCTCTTTTTAAAAAAATCTCATGCCGTAGCAGTTGGCGAAATTGGCTTAGACTACTCTATTCTCAATTACCATGATGAAAAAGCAAAAAATAACCAGTTAGATTTATTTATTACCCAACTTGAAATAGCAGTTAGTTTAGACTTGCCGGTTATTATTCATGCGCGTAAATCTCTCGATATTGTGTTACGAGAAGTTCGCCGCCTTCCTAAGTTATGTGGTTCCGTCCATTGTTTTTCTGGCAGCATACAGCAGGCAGAACAACTCATTGAGTGTGGATTTTATTTAGGCTTTGGTGGGCCGATCACTTATACTCGCGCCACAAAATTACGAAAGTTAGTTGAAGTTTTACCACTTGCCGCATTATTGTTAGAAACAGACTCACCCGACCAACCCGATGCTAGTCATTATAAGGTGCGCAATGAACCTGCTTTTATCATAAAGGTAGCTGAAACCATCGCTGAACTACGCAATATTAGTGTTCAAGAAGTGGCACAAGTAACAAGCAATAATGCACAACAATTATTTGGATTAAAGAGTACAAAATGAAAACATTAACCACGGTACTGATGTTACTCGCCATCTTGGTTGGCTTAGTTCTTGCCATTACACCTTTTGTAGCGGATAAGTTTTTCCCCATTCCAGAAAATGCGGTGCGCCAAGCAAAGCCAGCGGCAGCAGCGATGGCTTTAAAACGTTGGTTTAACGATCCGCAAGCAGAGTTTTTATCAGTACAGGCAATTAATAAAAAAACAGATAGTAGTAATGTCTCTTGGTTTACTTTTAGTGTGGGTCGAAGTGCGGTTGAAAAATATATTATTGATAAAAAGCTTAGCCAACAAACACTAAACCCTACTATTTTAAAAACAGTTTTTTTTAGCGCTCAGCCGCCTGCCACGTGGTGGCAACCCGCTGCAATTAATCAGCAAACCTATTTTACTGGGCAAGATCAAGGGCGAAGTGTTTCTATTATTTACAATCCTTCATCTAAACGTGGCGTATTAGTCACCACGACGGTAAAATCAGACTCTGCCAACTCACTTGCAACCCCTTCTTCAACACCATCTAGAATAAAGAAATAAAACTATGTCAGCATCATCATCCAAAAAAGTCATTTATGCCGCATTGGCGGGTAACACACTTATTGCTATCACCAAGTTTATTGCATCCGCTATGACCGGCAGTTCTGCAATGCTATCCGAAGGGATTCACTCCTTAGTCGATACTGGCAATCAAGGGTTATTACTTTATGGCATGAAACAGGCAGAAAAACCTGCTAGCCCTGAGTTTCCCTTTGGGCATGGTAAAGAAATCTATTTTTGGAGCTTTGTGGTAGCAATTCTTATTTTCGCTTTGGGTGCAGGTATTTCAATTTATGGTGGCATAACACATATCATCCACCCCAGTGAAATCACCGACCCATTAATCAATTATATTGTTTTATTTTTAGCCATTCTTTTTGAAGGTAGCGCCTTTTTCTTCGCTCTCAAAGAGTTTAAAAAAGTCAAAGGCCAATTAACCTACCTTGAAGCGGTCAAACGCGGAAAAGACCCTTCAATGTTTGTGGTGCTGTTTGAAGATGGCGCAGCATTACTTGGGTTAATGGTAGCTTTACTTGGGATTTGGCTCACACAGGTCACAGGTATTGTCATTTTTGATGGTATTGCTTCAGTTGTTATCGGCATAATTTTAGGTTTGACCGCGATCTGGATGGCGGTAGAAACCAAAGGCCTATTAATTGGCGAAAGCGCAGACCCTGAGATTGTACAAGCAATAAAAGACATGGTTGATGAACTGGATGCGATTGAGCGTACCAACGAAGTACTCACTATGCACATGGGCCCTGAGTATATTTTGGTAAACGTGAGTGCAGATTTTGCTTCATCGGCAAGTTCAGATGATGTCGAAGGCTCAATTGCAGCGCTTGATAAACGAGTAAAAGCACGCTTCCCCTTGGTAAAGCGCCTATTTGTTGAAGCAGAATCAAGAGAGCATTTTTTAAATACTAAGCATACTTAAAATCTGCTCGAAAGGTGCTATGCCTTGTTGATTATGCTCAATAGTAACCACAGGGGTAGTTAAGCGCTGCTGTAAATCGTTTTGGTTATTCATATCGGTTACTTCGCTGTCACCCTTCTTATTTAACACAATAGCCAACAACTCGAGTTGGCTGTTTTCTATCGCTTCGACCGTTAACAAGGTTTGATTGATACAACCTAAACGATCATTAACAACCAAGATTATTGGTAAGTCTAAGGCAACAGCCAAATCTTTATTTAAACCATCAGAACAGATCGGTGAATAAAAACCGCCTGCGCCCTCGATATATAAAAACTGATTTTCATCGACCCCTTGAAAGCACTGATTTTTTAGTGCATTAATTATTATAGTTTTATTTTCTAGCATGGCTGCTCTATCAGGTGATATAGCCGCCTTAAAATGATTTGGGCAAACTTGCGGTAAATACGCTGTTTTATGAGCGGCAGATGCTAACTTCCAGGCGTCGCTTAAAGCCTCATCATCAGGCCAGCCCGACTCAACAGGCTTTCTTGGCATAACATTTACACCTTGCTTGACCAATAAGCTAATAAGCTTTTCACCTACCCACGTTTTACCCACATCAGTATCCGACCCGGTTATAAAAACGCCTTTCATTGAATTGCCATACTTTAATTAGTTTCCATTTATTACCGTGCAAAACTTTATTTTTAAGCTATATTAACAGCTCAACTATTATTGAGTACCCAACAGATGAAATTTATTCATTCTTTATTTATTACCGTAATAACACTTTCATTAATGACTGTGCCCGCAATGCTACTAGCAAAAAGTGCGGCAGAAAATAGTACAGGCAACAGTGTAATGGATAATTTCGATGTCACCAAAGTAGCCGAGCATACGTGGGTGGTTTTAGGCCCCACTGGTCAGCCAAGCGTTAAAAACAAAGGCTTTATGAATAACCCAGCGTTTATAATTACAGATAAAAGTGTCATTGTTATTGATCCTGGCTCAAGCGTAAATGTCGGTCGTGCCTTATTAAAAAAGATTCGCGCCAAAACAGACAAACCCGTTACTCACGTTTTTAACAGCCATGTACATGGAGATCATTGGCTAGGCAATCATGCCATGCAGGAAGCTTACCCAAATGTAAAAATTTATGCCCATCCAGAAATGATAAATGAAGCCAAGAATGGCGAAGCAGAAAGTTGGATTAATCTGATGAAAACCCTCACCGAAGGGGCAACAAAAGAGACAAAAATAGTCTACCCAACAACAGCTCTTAAAAATGGTGAAGAAATAAAAATTGATAACATCACAATAAAATCGCACTTAAATGTAAAAGCACACACCAAGACCGATGCGATGTTTGAAATTCTTGAGGACAAGGTTTTGGTAACCGGTGATAACGCTTTTAGAGCACGTATGCCGCGCTTAGATGATGGCAGTTATGTGGGTAATATCAAAGCAATGGACGTCGGTTTAGCGCTTGATATCAAAAAAGTTATCCCGGGTCATGGTCCGGTTGGCGGTAAAGAAGTCTTAACCGAGTTCAAAGACTTTCTGAAAATCATCTACGATACCAGCAAGACCTTAGCCGATGAAGACATGGAGTCCTTTGAAATGAAGCCCATTATTGTTAAAAAACTAGAAAAGTTTAAAGATTGGGATAACTTTGATGGCGCTATTGGCAAGTTGATTAGTGTTGCAGTACTTGAAGCTGAAAGTGAGTAACGAATTCGAGACCATTTGATATAGCTCGCTGCGGAAGTGCTACTATAATTTCACTCTCCAACCGAGTCGTGCAACGGTCTCGGTTTATTTTATAAAAGTATATTCAAACCCATTACTGCGTAAAATAAGCTTTTTCTCACTCAAGTGCTTAATGTAATACCGCATAATTATATCATCACCCGCATCAGGTGCTAAATTTGTGATGTAAAGCATGGTTTGTTTTACATGCCAGTTTTCTGCATCAACAGAAAAAGCATCTTTTAATAAACACGCAGCACCGGCAGAGCGGTAGTAGCGATTTTTATAAAATGATTGCGCCCATTCGGTATCCTTACAGTCATCTTCTTGGCGTTGATATTTCCAAACACCGCCAGTCAGTAATTTTTCGGTTCTAATATCTTGACGACTTTTAAGTGGATGATCACTTTTTAGTAGAGCCTCTGGATCATTTTGTCGCATCTCGGTAATCACACTACAACCCGTAGTTAACCCTGTAAATAACAACGTAGTTATTAATATTGAAATGATTTTCATATGTATTCTTCCCCAAGAATAAATTTATGCTGTGCTTTAAGCCGTTTCTTTTAATGCTTTAGCTTTAAAAATAAACGTCCCGAACGGTATAAATGATGCAAAAAATCCTGCAAGTGTTTTAGCTAAATTTAGCTCGCCCTTTACCGTATGAGAAAACAGTAAAACCAAGAAGGTTAAAAAGAGTATTCCATGAATAGGCCCAATAATCTTAACAGCTTCGGGAAAGTCTGCATAATATTTTAAAGGCATTGCAACAGCTAACAACAGTATCAATGAGGAGCCTTCAAAAAGAGCAGACCAACGAAGTAGCGAAAAATTAGGTTTCATTACAAATCACGTTTATTTAAAAAGGGCGATACTATCGTAGTTAACACTTTTTTGCACGAAACTAGAGTTACTCCCATCAGCACTTAGCAATATGCTAGTATTAACTCATTATAAACTATATAGAAAATAAGGAGATCACATGAGTTTAATCAGCACTCTCGGTAAAGTAGCAATGGGCATCGCGGTTGCCAAAGGTTTAGGTAAGATGATGGGAGGCTCAAAAGGCGGAAGTGGCGGCGGAATCGGCGACCTTTTAGGTGGCTTAGTGGGTGGTAAATCTGCTGATACTAAAGGTGGCTTAGGTGGAATATTGGATTCATTAGGTGGCTCTAAGTTAGGGGAGGCACAATCTCAAGGGCGAAATCAAGGTAGTTTTGGGGATCTTTTTGGCAATGCAATGCAGGGCAAGGAAGTCAATCCCTCATCCGAACAAGAGCAACAAGCTGAAATTATGCTACGCGCAATGATTAATGCGGCAAAATCTGATGGCAATATCAGCGAGGATGAGCAACGTAAAATTACCGAACATTTAGGTGATGTATCTCGTGAAGAAGCAGAATTTGTTCGTAAAGAAATCAATGCACCACTTGATGTAAAGGGCTTTATTCAAAGCGTACCTCGCGGTATGGAACAACAAGTTTACCTGATGTCTCTGATGGCGATAGATTTAGACTCTAATGAGGAAGCTCATTACTTAGATCAACTGGCTAAAGGATTAAATATCTCAAAAGAGGTTTGTAATCAGATTCATGAAAAACTTGGCGCACCTGCAATCTATGCATAGCTATATCAATCTTTCTAAGAAGTAACCTAAAGCCTGATGTTATCAGGCTTTTTAATTACCACTTATCAGCTTAATTATCTAACTTAGCATTAATCCGCTAATATACTCACATCTAAAATAAACAATAATAGGGGATATTATGTTAAAGACATACACACTCTTAAAAAAAGACCATGTCATAGATTCAGATAAGCATGGCACCATGACTTTTTTAATTCGTGATGAAAATGGCGATGAACGTCCTGTTTCAGGTGAAACTTTTCTGGGCGAAGATAAACTACCAAAAGGTATTTCATCTATAAATAAGCGTGAACTACCTTTAATTGAAGACTTATTTAATTTAGAAGTTGATGAAACGGTTGAAATTGAATTTGATGCTTACAATAATGTTTATAATCGTGAGTTAGATAAAACCATTAACCAAATAGCCTACGATAAAGTCCTTAACATGCAACAAGAGCGCAAGCTTTTTTACCGTTTAAAAAAGTTTTTTGGGTTAACTAAAGCTTCTGCTGACAGTGAACCACTGAAACAGAATAAAGTTGCTTAGTTTATAAAAAGAGGGCTTTGCATTCAGATTTGCTTCTTGCCTCTTTCTGTCACACTTCGTATTAAAGGAATATCCACAAGCAAAAAAAAACAGCCTCTAGGCTGTTTTTTTTTGCTTTGAAGTTTCTAAGCTTATTTTTGAGCACTTGGTACTTGTAGCGGTGCTACCGGGGCTGGCCTCATCATAGGTGCACGGTTAATCTGCGGGGCACGATTAATGGGTGCAAATTGGTAACCATACTGAGTTTGAGGGTAATAGTAACCGGTATTGTTATTGCTGCTCCAAGGCATTTTCCAGCCATTGTTACCATTTTTATTCCACGGCATGCTAAAACTATTTCCATTATTATTCATGGTTGGCATAGTAGGCATATTAAAACCTGTGCCGTTGTTACCACTATTCCAAGGCATTGAAAAAGAGTTGCCACCGCCATTATTATTCCATGGCATCGTCCAACTACTACCATTACTATTCCACGGCATTGTCCAATTATTTGAGTTTGTATTACTATTGAAAGTTGGCAATGACGGCATGCTCCAATTATTAGCGCCATTGTTATTTGACCAAGGCATGCTTACGCCACTGCCATTAGTGTTCCAAGGTATATTAGTGGCAGCGCCTGCTCTTTTATTTACACCTTTTGCGTTCGCTGTAGTATTACCAGCAACATCCCCATTTACATTACTATTTCCCTGAGCATTTCCTGTGCCTTGACCATTACCAGCACCTTGACCTTGTAGGTTACCCTGTGTGGTCATATCGGTATTGCCTTTGGCTTTAAATTTGATATTAAAATCAATCGCGCCATCTGCATTGCCTTTACCAGTTCCCCAGCCATTGCCTGAACCTTGAGTGCTTCCTTGGGTATTGCCTGAAGCGTTGCCACTGGTGTTACCGTTACCTTGAGTCGTGCCGTAACCATTTGCATTGCCGTTGCCGTTGTTAAAACCGTTAAACCAATTGGCTGAAGCTGAAGTACTAATTGCACTGCTTGCAACAAGCACAGAAAATAGTGTGATTAAATGTTTGTTCATGATGTGATCCTTATCCTAGCGTGAATAGAAGTCTCGATACAAAAGTGTATCTGTATATTAGAATATACTGATATTGTTTTTTTGTAAAGGGAAACTAACGCTCAAGCACTCTAATGCGTAAAAATGAAGCAAATCTTGGTATGCCATTTTTGGTTTCCCCCCGATATTGATAAGTAATCGTCTCTCCTGCTTTTGGAGGGTTTCGTCTTTCAAGATCTGTAAAACCTGTGCCAATTTTAAAGCGCTGACCGCTCGGCATTTCGACTAAAATCGCTCCCATCAATCCTTTGTACTTGCCTTTGCCACCGATCGTTTTAATGACTACGGCCTCTGCATCCTGATAAGGCTTAACTTTAAGTAAATCCCCTGTGCGTTTACCTTTATAATACGATGATCCTCGATGCAGCATTAAACCTTCAGCACCTACTTGGGTGATTTTCTTAAGCTGCATCATAAGCTTAGCGTGCGAAGAAACTTTCCATTGCTTAACTGCTTTTAACCAGGGGATATTTAAAGATGCCAAAGTTTTTTTAATTAGATTAATACGCTGTGTAAAAATTTTTGGCGAGCTTGGCACATCAAAGACCATAAATTTAATGGCCTTCCATGCTTTATCATCGGGCTGTTTATCTCTTACCACACTGACTAAAGCTTCAAATTTTTGACGAGCTAACCATAATTCACCATCTAAGCGCGTATACTTGGGGAAGTCCTTAACAAACCACCGCGGCGCATGATAAATATTACCACCACGAGAAACCAAATGCTTACCATCCCAAATTGCCCTGACACCATCGTATTTTTCACTGACCCAATAATCACTTAAATCAATACCTGAATGATAAACATTTGCTAACATTACAGTGGGTTTTGCCAAGTCTTTAGCAAAGGTGTGATTAAACATAACGCTAATCAGAAAAATACTTACTCCAGCCGATATAAATTTAATCATTTAACCATTCTCCGTTATGATAAGTTTACCGTATTCTTTACCCTTTCAGCTAGGATGTGAGTGATGACTAAAAAAGACAAACAGCAAGAAAATGTTATTCAATTAGATGACTTGCAAGAACTAAGCTTAAAAGATCAAATTATCGCCCTCACAAATGAAATTGAGTCTTTAAAAAATAACGAATCAAAAGCCTTAAAACGTTATAAAAAAGAACAAGCGTTAAAACCTTATCAAGCAGAGCTCATAGCTTTACAACAATATCTCGAAGAAACTAAGAAACGTATTATTATTCTGTATGAAGGTCGTGATGCTGCGGGTAAGGGCGGTACGATTCGTCGTGTCGCTCGTTATATGAATGAAAAACATTACCGCATTGTCGCACTTAATAAACCCACCGAATTAGAACGAACCCAATGGTACTTTCAACGCTATGTTGAACAATTTCCACGTGGTGGTGAAATTGTTATGTTCGATCGTAGCTGGTATAACCGCGCGATGGTAGAGCCTGTTTTTGGTTTTTGTACACCGGATGAACATAAACGATTTATGAAAGGCGTAACAGGTTTTGAAAAAGACTTGGTTAGACAAGGAACGATACTGATTAAAATCTATTTCAGTGTCACAAAATCAGAACAAGCGCGTCGTTTTGAGCGGCGTAAGACCGACCCGCTACGCCAATGGAAACTCTCAGAAGTTGATATTCAAGCACAAGATCATTGGGATGATTTCACCAAAGCAAAATACGATATGTTAAAACGCTCACATACATCCGCCGCACCTTGGACGATTGTGCGTTCTAATGATAAGCATGCAGCACGTCTTAATGTCTTCAAAGTAATTTTAAACAGTGTGCCGTATGAGCATGTTAATAAAGGCTTAGACTTTATACCTGACCCAGATATTGTGGTATCAGGCGCACGTGAAATAGAAACAATGGAAGCGGATAGGCTGAAAAAAGGTAAATTTAAAGCGTAGTAAAATGTAACATCTTTGCGACCAAGCTGCTCTACAGTTAACGCTGTGCTAATTGTTGATTGCTACGCCCACCAGCATAAACCCATTCAATTAAACTATTATGTGCACCTACTGTTCGGCTACGAGCTTTTGGGTCATTGTGTAAAATTGTAATCACATAAGTTCTTCCATTGGCTGCTTTAACATAGCCTGCAATACTGCGTACATTCTTCAAGGTGCCTGTTTTGAAAAAACCTCTGCCACGTACAGCTGTTCCTCTTAATCTTCGTTTCATCGTGCCATCAACACCTGCAATAGCTAAAGACTGCATGAGGTGAATTCTAAAGGGGCTGCGGTAAGCATTAAGCAATAGCTCTCCAACATGCCTAGCACTAATACGTGCAAGTCTGCTTAAGCCAGAGCCATTTTCTATCCGTAATTCTGGGAAGTGTAAGCCACGAGAATTTAACCATTGGCTAATTGCATTAGCACCACTTTGTGGTGTTCCATGTCCGGTACGCTTTGCACCAATTGATAACAGTAATTGACGTGCCATCACATTATTACTGTCTTTATCAATACTTGGCAGAATTTCTGCAAGAGTACGCGAGTAGGTTGTCAACAAAGGTTTCACATTTTTTGGGGCTTGACCCATAGCGAAACGCGTCGATAATTTCCCGCCAACCTCGCGTTTCCATAAAGATTTCATACTGCCATAAATCATCTCAGCTGGGCGACTAATAACCCGTGTGTAACTTCGTGTTCCACAACGGCGGGAAAAAGTCCCGCTAAATGTAACGGTCGTTTTAGCACCTCGTTTAGATACCGCAATGCGCGGACGGCAACCACGACGTACTTTGCGCATTTTATTAACTATTCTTAAATTATGCGTTGGTGTAGTTGTTACTCTCACTCGCTTACCTTTTTTATTTGCACGTATTCTAAACTCCGTAATACGCTCATTAAATAATAAAGCATCGGGTTGTGCGTTATAGGCGGCATAACCTTTGCCATCAAAAGCAGCTGCGCTTTCATTAGGAATACTAAACATACTGTTATCAAAAACGACACGGCCTTTTACCGTGCGAATACCTTTAGCACGGATAGCACGTAATACTTTACGCAGTTCCGCTGTATTAAATTCTGGTGCACCGTATCCCTTGAGTATAAGATCACCACTGAGCACGCCTTTACGAATAGAACCCTGCGTATACACATCAAGCGGCCAACGATATTTGGGGCCTAAAACACCCAGTGCCGCGTAGGAAGTAATTAACTTCATTACAGATGCTGGAACTCGTGAGGCCTGATCTTTATAGGCAAGTAAAGGTTGTCTCGCATTAACCTCTTGAACAAAAGCACTCATGCCTTGCTCGGTAATGCCAGCATCCCTTAGCTGAGAGATAATCTCTAAGGGTAAGCGGTTAAACTGAGGTTTTTTTGTCGTTTGTTTAAATGAAACATGACGCTGTTTTACGCCGGCTATTGTTTTATTTTGAGCACTTTTACGTCTTAATTTTTGTTGTTGTAACTGCTGGTATCGCTGATTATATTGTGCCCTTGTTAATTGAACGGGGGCTGGCTTTTTATGGTATGTTTTAACAGCTTTATTTAATACACGCGTGTTTATTGAAGCTGTTGTCCTCTGGTTCTTTTGAGGATGTTTTGCCTTCCATTGCTTTTGCCATTCTTTTTTGGTGATTCTATTGGCACGCGCCTGCTCTTTACTTCTTTTTACTAGCTTAGCAAGTTGCAGATGTTGTTTAAGCTGACTAGCTGTTGGCTTTACCCCATAACTCTCCCAAACAGCTGTCAGTGACTTTTCAGCATTAACGTTAACAGGTAGCAGGGCAATAAATAGGCAGGTAAAAAGTATTCTGCCATATAGCTTATTTGAAGTACGCATAGGTTCTCTATATTTATTATTATTTTAGGGCGAAATGCACCCAATTAGTTCATCATTATCACATAGCAATACTTAAAATAAGCTTAACCAAATAGCTTCTATTTTTGCTATTTCTCATCATAAGGTACAAGGGTAGCTAACTAGCGACTTCCTAGGTCTCAAGTAATTCTCGCATTCCAAATTCAAAGTAATTGTTTTATTATAAAGCTTTAGTTTGCACCACCGACTTAACTTGAGCCCCTCTCCATGAGTAAACGAATCGCAATTTACCCAGGAACTTTTGACCCCATCACAAACGGTCATATCGATCTAATCCAACGAGCTGCAAACTTATTTGATGAAGTCATTGTGGCTATTGCTGCCAACAGTAAAAAAAACCCTTATTTTTCTTTAGATCATCGTATTGAGCTTTGTGAAGATGTTTTAACACTCCCTAACGTTCGTGTTATGGGCTTTTCATCACTATTGATTGACTTCGCGAAAGAGCAAAATGCCGGCACCTTAATTCGTGGCTTACGTGCTGTGTCTGACTTTGAATACGAATTTCAACTAGCCAGCATGAACCGTAATCTTGCCCCTAATATTGAATCTGTTTTCTTAATGCCTGCGGATGAATATTCTTTTATATCCTCCTCTTTAGTCAAAGAGGTCGCATCTCTAGGTGGTGATATTTCTAAATTTGTTCACCCACTTATTAATCAAGCGCTAATCAAAAACAAAACTCTTAGCAAGTAAAAACCTTGCAAAAATCAAGTTTGACCGCATTATCTGCTTGCAATGGTCTCACTTTGAAAATGGTTAATGTTTATTTTTCCCTGCGCTGTTAAAATCAGCATCAATACGAACCAAATAGATTTAGAGAAAGGAAGTTAAAAATGTCATTATTAATTACTGATGAATGTATCAACTGCGATGTATGTGAGCCTGAATGCCCGAATGAAGCAATCTACATGGGTGATGAGATTTATGAAATTGATCCGACCAAATGTACCGAATGTGTCGGACACTATGATGAGCCGCAATGTGTTGAAGTTTGCCCAGTCGACTGTATCCCAAAAGATCCGGATAACGAAGAGAACGAAGATCAGTTGATGGCAAAGTATGAAAAGCTAATGGCTGAGTAACTCTTTTCTAACCAGGATCTTTCCACGCCCTATGTTAATTACCCTCTCACCCTCAAAAGGTCAGGACTTTGAAACGCCGACACCGTCGGAAATTTACTCAATTCCTGATCAATTAAGTGACTCACAATTGCTTATTGAAAAAGCAAAAAAGCTTGATGTAAAAGATGTGCGTGAGCTAATGGCGGTCAGTGAGAATATCTCTATTTTAAATGTAGAACGTTTTAATACTTGGCAAACACCCTTTACACCTGATAATGCGAAGCCCGCATTGTTCGCTTTTAAAGGTGATGTTTATTCAGGCATTCAAAAGGAAAAGTATAATGATAATGATCTTGCCTATGCGCAAGAGCATTTACGCATTTTGTCTGGCTTATACGGCGCACTTCGCCCAATGGATTTAATCCAACCATATCGCTTAGAAATGAAAACAAAGCTAAAAAATAAACGCGGGGAAAATCTCTACCAGTTTTGGGGTGAACGCATTACTGATAAATTAAATGAAACCCTTGAAGGTCATTCCGAAAAAGTCCTAGTAAACCTCGCATCTAACGAATATTTTAAATCCGTCAAACCTAAAAAACTCAATGGCCGTTTACTCAATATAAACTTCAAAGAAACTAAAGACGGCAAAACACGCGTCGTGGCTATTTTTGCCAAACGCGCGCGTGGCATGATGACGGACTTTATTTTACGAAACCGCATTGAGCATGCTGAAGATATCAAAGACTTTGGCGCAGGGGGCTATAATTTTTCAGCCCAAGAATCAACTGCTGATAACTGGGTATTTACTCGAGCACAGCCTGCGCCAAAAAAGTAAACGTCTGTATAACTGAGTTGAGTTCTGCGAGTTTCAAGACATCAAGTCCTAGGCGTATTTTTGGGATGGATTCACCCGTCGGCATGGTGCAACAACCCTTCGCAAAAACAACAACGGAATTGATGCCTTGTAAGTTCACCTTTATTAGCTAGCGTGGCTTAGTAAATTATCAGCCTTTAATTATGTTCACTTTAAAGGCTCGCTGCACTATGCCACAGGGTTTCATTAAAAGAATACATGTCATGATGCTGAAAGTTTGGCGTTGCCAAAATCCAGCGAGGCTATTCAGAGTTTCTTAAAACACAAATTTGTTATCATCTATACTAAAGCAGTAAACCCACTGGAGAATAAACATGGAATTATTACCCATAGCACTGGTTATTTTAGCCTTTATCATCTTAACAATGGGTGTCAAGCGCATACCACAAGGCATGGAATATACGGTCGAACGCTTTGGTCGCTATACCCGTACCTTAAAGCCCGGTATTCAGTTTCTTATTCCCTTTATTGATATTATCGGCGCTAAAGTAAATATGATGGAGCAAGTTACCGATGTTCCTCAGCAAGAAGTCATCACTAAAGATAATGCGATGGTAAGTGCAGATGGTGTAGTGTTCTTTAAAGTGATGGATGCGGCTAAATCGGCTTACCGTGTTAATGACATGTATCGTGCCGTATTAAATATTACCATGACCAATATTCGTAGCGTGATGGGTTCGATGGATTTGGATGAGCTTTTATCTAAACGTGACGAAATCAATTCTCGTTTGTTGGCCGTGGTTGATGAAGCAGCAGCCACTTGGGGGATTAAGATAACCCGTATTGAAATCAAAGATATTAACCCCCCACAAGATTTAGTCGATTCAATGGGCCGGCAAATGAAGGCTGAACGCGAAAAACGTGCTTTAATTTTAGAAGCAGAAGGCCAACGTCAAGCACGTATTTTGAATGCAGAAGGTGTAAAGCAATCACAAATTTTAGCTGCCGAAGGTGAAAAAGAAGCCTCCTTTAGAGATGCAGAAGCGCGCGAAAGACTTGCAGAGGCTGAAGCAAGAGCAACGACGATGGTATCTGAAGCTATCGCAAAAGGTGATATTCAAGCAATTAACTATTTTGTTGCACAGCGCTACACTGAAGCATTAAAAGATATTGGCTCCGCAGATAATTCCAAAATAATTATGATGCCTTTAGAAGCTTCTAGCCTTTTGGGTTCGATCGCCGGTATTGCTGAAATCACCAAAGACAGTCTTGGCAAAAAAAGCTAGAAAAAAAAGAGGAACTATAAATGTTTTATGGAATTTTTGACAACCTGCTCTACTGGCACTGGTGGCTTTTTGCTATCGCACTTATTATTGTTGAAGTGTTTTCGGCAGGTGCATTTTTTATCTGGATGGGAGTAGCTGCGATCCTCACTGGTTTTGTCTTACTCGTGATGCCTGAAATGAGTTGGCAGATTCAATTTACTCTCTTTGCTATTTCAAGTATTGCCGCTATTTTATTGGGTCGATCCTTCTTTAACCGTAAAGAAATTAATACCGAAGACCCGACCTTAAGTAGCCAAGAGACTGGCCTTATTGGAAAAACGTTTGCTGTAGAACAAGCAATTATAAATGGCAGTGGTCGCGTAAAGGTTGGTGAATCAACGTGGAAAGCTAATGGCCCTGACTGCAACGTTGGCACTTCTGTAAAAGTAATTGCTATTGATGGTGCAGAGTTAATCGTTGAGATTGCTTGAGGAAAGCCTGATTAAGTCCCATAAAATTCTGTAAGTCGTATTTTGAAATGAATGCTTATTGCCTTCATGAGAAATACAACAACGGAATTGATGCCTTGTAAGCTCGCCACTTTTGTTAGCTTGCGCGGCTTAGCCAAGTTTCCAATTTCTTCGTTATTTGTTTTTGGCGTAGAATAACTATGCAAAAAACAAGCCTCGAACTTGAAAACTTGGCGTTGCCAGAACTCAGCTAGGTTATTCAGAGATTCCTTAAATTCTATCTGTGTTAACGTGCGCCTAAAATTGACAACAAGCGTTTATCATTAAGGTTTTTAGCCATATCGATAGAACTTAAACCATCGGAAGTCCGTTGATAGGCTGAAGAGTTATGCTTTAAAAGATAATTAACAATATTGGGCCGATTAAAACGTGTGGCGTGATGTAATGGAATCCAGTTTTTAATTGTTTTAGCGTTTACATAAGCACCATTTTGTACAAGATAAATAACAGCACGATAATGACCTCTTGCAGCTGCCATATGTAGCGCGGTCTCACCTTCTGCATTGGCCGTATTAATATCAATTCCTTGTGCTAGCAACTGCCCTATCAGCTGAATATTACCACTACTAGCAGCATCAAATAACTCACCTGCCTCAGGAATATGTTGTGCTTGCTGTTGCCTCGGCTGGTAAACCACTGGCTTAGGGTTGGCTCGATATTGTGCTTGCCTTTCTTTTTGTAAAGCTCTCGCTTTCTCTGCTCTTAATTGCTCTGCTTGAAAAGCTTCTTCCCACAGTAATTGCTCTTCAGCTGTACTAGGGACGGTAATAACCTCCTCACCGTTATTAATCGTTTCAAAAGCACTTACGGTATTTATCGTAAGGAGCGATAATAGCGCAATGCCTGCAAAAAGCGGGTGTGAGTTTTTCATAAGAAGACCAGTAATTTAATTAACTAATTACTAGTATAACGATGACAACTTTAGCCATCTTGCTATTCCCGATAGGCGAAGTTAAAGCGTGGATAACTGACGTTCTAAATCATTATCCTGGGGTGGCGTTGGTTTTGTTAACTCCATACTATGCTATGACTCCATTGGCATATAACAACAGTCCTATTCACCGACTCTAACACAGACAAAGGAATTTTAGTTACCCACTAGAAACATACAATTACTATAAAATAATCTTTCATGTTTTGTCGTGAGCAACTCTTTTTCTTCAATTCGTTATATAAGCTTACGGCTACCACCCACGCTCATAATTGGTATCCCAACTGGTCATAAATTGATCACCCCACTGTGGAATTTTGTAGTTATCACCGTGTTGGCTTTGGGGATTACGGCGATTGTATTGCCAGTTTCGGTCATAACCTGGTGGAAAGGGTGCGTAATTATTATCTGCTTCACGGGGCCAAAAGCGATTATGTTCGCGGTAATTATTATTGTAATTACCACATTCGATTACACCACGCTTACATAAGGTAGCGCGCCATTCATACTTTATAAAACGCTTTAGGCTGGGTCTATTTTTTGCTCTAAAAGCGACATTAACAGTCGGTGAGTATTCGTCTCTACCAAAGCCTGTACCCGTAGACTCATCTGACAAATAACCGCGCATTGTTGGTGATGATTGTTTGAACTTTTTATTCTCACGTTTATAACGTCTGTTCTTTTCATCAAACACAGCAACGGCAATCACCCCCATGGCTGAACGGTCTCCCCATGCATTTGAGTAGGAATCACCTGCTGAAGTAAAATAAAAGCGATTAACACGATTTTTAGACGTTCTCCAACCCATATAGTCTGTGGATTCATAAGGGTCTAGCACATACATTTTTTCATTATTTCGTAAGTACGACTTTTTTCCGCTAAGAATATTACGCCCATCGACAGCAACGATTACACCAACGCGCCGACTACTGGTATTGCGTAAACGTATTTTATAATGCTTACCTTTGGTTGCCTCTAGGTAGCTACGCTCCGTATTTAATCGGCTATTATTAGCCGTGTATTGATTAAGAATTCGGCCTCTGTCGTCCACAACATCAACAACGACCGTATTGTTTTGGTTCTCATTCCAATATTCTGCCGCTTGTGCGCCACTAAAAGCAAAAATTTGTGCCGTTAATAAAGATAAAAAGAGTAAAAAGTTTTTCATATTACAGCTCCTGTGCTGATTTATAATCGAGAACAATACTGTCTCATACCCTTTACGACCGCTTTTTTTATTTATAAGTTCAATTTCTCAAAACAATGCTTAATTTTTAAGCTGGCTATTGTGTATTCTAAGCAGTGCATTTAACGCTGCTACCGTAACATCACTGCCACCTGCTGAACCCAATAAAGTAATACAGGGGACTTGTAATTTTTGATGCTTTTTCCACAGCTCTTGCTTTGCATCCGCCGCATCTACAAACCCCGAAGGGGCCGCTATAATCAAAGCAGGCAGATCAGATTCATCGCTTTCTTTAAGAATTTCTAAAAGCCGAAGCAATGCTGTCGGCTCATTACCTATAAGAATAATACTACCGGATAAATAAGGCTTCCAAGAGTCAACTGCCGTCATACTGCGAGTTTGTTTATTTGCTTTAGCCTGCGAAATCACGCTAGCTTTTTTAATCAAACATATAGGTTCTTCTTTTAAGTATTTTTGTTTTACACCGCATATGACATTTTCAGCATCACAAAGTAGTTCAAAATCATCATCCAAAACTTCCAGCGCTTTCTCAACAATATTTTCACTAAAACGCAGTGATTGAACCATGTTTAGATCACCTCCTGCTTGAATCATTTGTATTGCTACTTTTTGTTCTAACTCAGAAAATTGATCAAGATTTAACTCGTCTCTTACAAACTGAGTATATTTTTTTCTAATCTTTATAGGATTCGTTTCAAACTTAGCCATGGAAAAAGTAGTTTACCGAAAGGATCTTAATTATAAATAACTATTGATGTCACATCTTATTTTCTTGATCGAAAGAACTTATCAACCTTATCATATATTCAGCTTTGGTTAATCTACATTCAGTTAGTCTTGAGAAGCTATAATTTCCCTAGACATTTTTTCTAACAACTCAACACAAAAAAGGTCACAACATGCTTTCTTCAAATAAAAAAACATCTCTTAATTACCTACTCGGCATCACACTCACCAGTGCAATCATTTCGCTTAGCGGTTGTGGCGGCGATGGCGGATCAACAAAATCAACACCTCCTGATACTTCTGGCGTGACTGATGCAAAGCTTAAAAAATCCTTAAAAGAGGGGTTAACCAAAGGCTTGAGTTCAAATATAGATAGCTTAGGGAAATCATTATCAAATGCTAATAGCACCTTTAATAACGGATCTAGCTCACCTAAACTTCTAGCCGGTTTAAGCACGAGTAACATGATGATGGGCGTTGCTAATGCAAGCGACCCGATTGTTGATAACTTAAATGAAGTAAAAGATAAAATAGTCGAAAACCTTAACCTGCTGATTGATAACTCAACCTCAACTCATACAGGTAATGTTTATACATTTAATCCAAATGAATCTGTAGTCTGTAATGATTTAGCAGATACTCCTTCAGGGGTTACGAAATGCATATCGATATTACAAAATGTAACTTTTGTAAGCACAATTAATGGAGTCAGTAGTAATAACGACGTTACTGCAGCAGATACAGATTTTAAATACAATACATCCACATTTTCTAAGCTAGGCTTCACCAATAACTCATCTTATTATCAAGTTGAATTTTTCGGTTTACCTGATTTATTGACAGCGATTAATGATGTTTCAGCCGCAAATAATCAGATAGATATTCCAAGCAGCATGACAGGCTCGTTGAAAATTGCTTCTAGCGCACAAACCGCTACCAGTGGTACTTTTACTGTATCAGTACCTGCTGCGATTGCAATTGCTAACACATCACCGGCTACCCATATAAATATTGGACAAACCAATAATTTATTTAGTGTCGCAGCTGACAGTTCAAGCAACGCATTAACGGTTAATATGAGTTTAACAGCACTAGATATTCTTACCACCCAACAGAATAACCAAGGCGCTAACCAAACTGAGCAAATTATTCTTAATGCAATAACGGGTAATGCAACCATTACAAATAACGGCAATTTAGTCACTTTAACAGGTGTTGGTGCAAACTCAATCCAGTTTAAAATTGATGGGACTGTTGCTCTAAATGCATCGTTAGCCACATTAGGCGCAACTATCAATGCAGCAAACGGCCAAACTACGCTTACGCTGAGTGATGCATTAAACTTTGATTTAGCGATGACCAATGTGAATGGCTTTCTTGATGATTCACAGCCTGTTACAGACACAGTTAACCTAAATATAGATGCGCCAACTGGTAGCATCGCTAGAAAAAGTACGAATAATAATGGCCCTAAACTAGTGAAAGTTACAACTGGTTCACTAACGGTAATCAAATCAGCTACAGGAAGTAGCCCTGTGAATAGCACTGTCGCTTCAGGCAGCTGCTTAAACACCGATGATCTTTCTGTAGACACAAGTGCTAATTGCCAATAAAAACGTTAAACTTGCTGCATGAGTAAACAAACTGCAGCAGAAACAATCTACGATAATTTAAAACAACTTGGGGGCGAAACATCGCTCCCAAGCTCTCCTCAAGAAGCACTCCTCGAAAGCGTAAGCAACCCACAATCAGATGTTGATTATGTGGTGCGTTTCACAGCCCCTGAATTCACCTCACTTTGCCCAATGACAGGTCAACCCGACTTTGCGCATTTAATGATTGATTACATTCCGGATAAAAAGTTGGTCGAAAGTAAATCACTCAAACTCTTTTTAGGCTCGTTTAGAAACCACGGTGCATTTCATGAAGATTGCACGGTTAGTATCGCGCGGCGTTTGATTAATGAGATTGCACCTAAATGGATTAGGATTGGGGGTTATTGGTACCCACGAGGTGGCATGCCAATTGATGTGTTTTTTGCACAAGGAACAGTTCCCAAAGGCGTTTGGGTACCTGATCAAAAAGTACCAAGTTACCGAGGCCGTGGTTAAACGGCATTTCAGGTGCTAGAGCGTCCAGCTCGCTTCAATCTGATCGGCTTTTAACGGTTTGATTTTTAACTCTCGCTCTTCTTCACCCGGTATACCTACCTTTACGGTTATCTCATCTTCATCACGCCCTTGACTGTAACGTGCGGTTATTGCAGCAGCAAGGTGAATATCTTCGGCAGAAATATCCGACCCATCCAGCAAGGTTAACGGGCCATTACAACTGGCGGTTTTAACATAGGTAAATTGCTTTTTATAACCTTGTAAAAAACGTGTCTCACCTTCTTCACGTGACACAATCACTTTAAAATTATCTCGTGGGCGAAAATGCCGGCCTATTTTAAGCAGCATAATGTCGTCCATTTCATAGGTTCGACCTTCGCCCCGATGACCCAATAAATCTTTCATTTTGTCCGAGTAGTTAGGGTCGGTTAAGAAACAACAGCCCCCGGCAGGCTGGGCATAATCATCTAGTTTCCACTTTTCTGCCAAAGCCATTTGTGGCTTGCGGTTACGCCCAGAGAAATCAAATAACTTATCACGATCAACCCAGCCTTCTTTCTCTGGTTTAGTCGCGGGCAAGTTTTGCGCACACAACGGGCGAAGCAATAGTTCATCAGCACCTGATTCTGCCGCAATAATAGGCATGGTTTCACGGCGTTGAGACATCGGGCGTTGTCCAATAACCTCCCCCGTGACAATAAAATCAAAGTCATTTTCTTCAATCCATTGATGTGCCCGCTGAACCATGAAAATTTTACAATCTAAGCAGGGATTTAAATTAGCGCCGTAACCGTGTTTTGGGTTTAACACCACATCTTTATATTCTTCAACCACATCAATAATATGTAATTTAATACCTAATTGTTCAGCAACCCAGAGTGAGTTATTGCGTTTTGGTTTGCTGGATTTTTTCTTGCGAATGGCATGGGTATGTCCTTCCACGCAAAAACCGGTGAAGAAGTTAATGCCTTCGACATGAATCCCTTGTTCCAACATAGCTTTCGTGGCTAACAGTGAATCTAAGCCCCCAGAAATAAGAGATACCGCTTTACGTTGTTGGGTCATTTTACTATTCAACTATTGAAGGTGAGAAGCGGATTATTACAGCCCAGCTTTGGTTTGTCACATAAACTTAGATATAATGAGACCATATAGGAGATTTATAGCTGAATCCGTGACTTCACTACGGCACAGTACGCAAGCTATTGATTCAGGATAATTACATTTGTCTGAGACAACTTGATGAAAACCCTTTTTGATACATTTAAGTTTTACATTATCTTTACTTTGCTATTCTTAATGGGTCTTGGCATTTTGTGGTTTTATAATAACCTCAATCAGTCCTACCAGGTACGTATTGCGGCAAGTAAACCCGGCAGTGAAACCTATAACTTAATTAAAGCTGCTGCCGATGTTGTCACTAGGCAAAATGGCAATATACACCTAGAGCTTGTGCCTAGCCTAGGGTCATCACAAAATTTACGTTTGTTAAAAGCCAATCAAGTACAAATCGCAGCGGTGCAAGCCGATAGCCCGTTGATTGATGAAGCTCGTTTAGTAGCAAGATTATTCCCCGATTTATTTCAATTAGTAGTGCGAGTAGATTCCGACATTCACAAAATCTCTGACTTACGGGGAAAAAGTTTAGCGCTGCCTTCAACGTCTAGTGGTCAGTATAAATCATTTTGGTTTTTGATGAAGCATTACCAGCTTAGTGAAGGAGCCTTTGATTATAAGTCCATGTCTTCGTCAGCTGCTTCGTTTGCTTTAGAAAAAGGTACCGTTGATGCTATTTTTAGAGTGCGCCCACCGGGTAGCCAAAGTATTCAATCATTGGTTGATAAGGTCCCTGTGCGAATCATTGAAATCGACCAAGCCAGTGCAATGACCTTAAAACTACCTGCAATTGATGCGGGCATTATCCCTAAAGGCTCTTACAAAGGCACGCCCGCCCTACCCGAGAGAGATATTCAAACAGTCTCGGTACAGCGATTATTAATTGCTCGAAGTGATTTAGATGATGAAGTCGTTAACCAATTCACGCGGGTTTTATTTGAGCAACGCAAAGATCTATTAGAAAAGTCAACCCTTAGCAGTTTTGTACAAGCGCCTGATCGAAGCAGAGGTACATCGATACCATTGCATCAAGGTGCATTACAATATTTCGATCGTAATGAACCAAGCTTTTTGCAAGAACAAGCAGAACCAATGGCTTTTATTGTCACAATACTCGCCGTCATATTCTCCAGTTTTATGCGGTTAGCCAATCGCAGACAAAAAAACCTATTACTAGTTTATAACGATGAACTAGGTAAAGTTTTAAAAAAAGCTGAACATATGACAAATAAAGTAAAACTCCAAACTATGGCCGACCATTTAAATGACATCTTTAAAAAGATCTCAAAAGACCGTGCACAGGGAAAGTTGACGGCAGAAGACTTCGATTTTATTGCATTCACATGGCAAATGGCACGAGATGAGGTTAATGAGCGACTCCTACCCCAAAATGGTCAAAGTACACCTACCGAAGTAAAAATGAGTACCAAAAAATGAGAATTTTCCACTTGGTTTTTATTTCAGTATTACTAGTAGCGCTAGTTGTAAGTGGTAAAAAAATTGCTGCAAATTTACACCAAGAAGCAATTCAACAAGCGACTAAAAATTTAGAGTTAACGCGTGACATTCGCATTGCACAACTAAACAGTGAAGTTAAAACGATGTATTCAGAAAATCGTTTTTGGGCAGAAAGTAAATTAGTCAAGGAAGGTATGTCACAGGTTCTAAAGGGTTGGAATCTATTAAGTATTGACCCTAAAAATACTGCCAGAAAACTTTATATTACGGATAACCCGCTTTTCCCTAATTACACTGCCAACTATTTAAATGCGAACGATGGTTCTTTATATTCGGCAAGCCATGAGAAAATACATAAGCTGTTACGCGGACTCACCAATAATCGTGGCTATTATGACGTTTATTTAATTGCGAATAACGGTGATATTGTTTATACCGTTTACAAGGAAGATGATTATGCGACCAACTTACTCACAGGTAAATACAGAGATAGCACATTAGCCCAAGGCTTTAGAGAAGTTCAAGAAAGCACCAATTTAAACCATGTTGCCTTATACGACTTTACCCCTTACCAACCTAGTAATAATAAGCCTGCAAGCTTTATTTTGAGCAGCATTGTCGATAATAACAATAGAACTCAGGGGATTATTGCTTTCCAATTACCTACGGAAGCACTCGATAAAATTCTTAAAAGTGTCGTAACAAAAAATAAAAAAATTACAATCATGGCTGTAGGGCCAGACCATTTATTGCGTAACCGAACCGAGCAAGAAAAAATAAAAGAAAAACAAAATAATGCCGCAATAACAAAAGCTCTAGAAGGTAAGACTGGTATAGAAAACATAATAGAAAGCGACCAAAAAACATACCTGACTGCTTACGCACCTTTTAACTTTTCAATGAATATTTTAGGTAATACCAATAAAAACACCTGGGGGATTATAGTAAAACAAGATATTAATGAAGTTTTAGACCCTGTGAATAAACACATAAAAAAATGGTTAAGTTTGTTACTGGGGCTAGCCTTATTATCGTTACTACTTTCATGGTTATTCACACGAGGTAAAGAGGACCTCGCCATAACGGAAGAGGAAGAAACTCATCGTCCCGTATGATTTAAACTTCAGCATTTTATTTCTACTGAACTAAACTTAGGTATAAATACAGATTCTAAGGAGTTTAAAATGCTATTTGAAGGCCAGTGTCTATTCGTTAAGAGGCTCGATAGCGGTGTTGCTGAGCTTAATTTTAACCGTTCTGATTTACCCATCAATAAGCTAGACCTTAAAACCCTCTCAGAATTCAAAGAAGCAATTACCGCACTTGATGCTGATACTTCCATAAAAGGTCTACTCCTCACCAGTGCAAAAAAAGACTTTATTGTTGGAGCCGATATTACCGAGTTTATAGGCTGGTTTGGCTTACCTGAAAGTGAGTTCGCGACACGCCTACTTGATGTACATAAAGTTTTTGCGATGCTTGAAGACTTCCCCTTTCCTACTGTTTCTGCGATTAATGGGGTGGCACTTGGTGGTGGTTTTGAGCTTCCTCTAAGTACTGATTATCGTATTATGACCACACAAGGTCGAGTGGGTTTGCCGGAGATTAATCTTGGAATCTTCCCCGGCTGGGGTGGTAGTTTTCGACTACCTCGCTTGATTGGCTTAGATAACGCCTTTAAATGGATTGCAACGGGCAAAGCACAACGCCCCAAAGATGCATTAAAAGAAGGCGGTGTCGATGCGGTTGTTGAGCCTGATAAATTATATGAAGCAGGCATCAAACTACTAGAACGTTGTATGGCTGGCGAGTTAGATTATAAAGCTCGCCGTGAAGAAAAACGTAACGGCATCAAGCTCAATAAACTAGAACAACTGATGTCGTTTGAAACCGCGCGCGGCATGATTTTAGGCAAAGCTGGGCCACATTATCCTGCGCCAAAAATTATGCTCAACACGATGCAAAAACATGCAAATTTGCATCGTGATGAGGCCATGATCATTGAAGTAAATGGTTTTGTTAAAGCAGCTAAAACCGATGTTGCTATTAACTTAGTTGGCTTATTTTTAAATGATCAGGCACTTAAACGACAAGCCTCAAAGCTCACCAAAATCGCCACAAAGGTTAAAACAGCAGCAGTACTTGGCGCAGGTGTAATGGGCGGCGGTATCGCCTATCAAAGTGCCTTGAAAGGTACGCCTATTATTATGAAAGATATTAATGATGAGGCGCTAGCGCTTGGCATGAAAGAAGCCAAAAAACTGTTAGCCAAACGTGTGAAACGGGGCATTATGACCGAAGACGTGATGATGGACACTCTCTCACGCATTAATACCACGCTTACCTATGGTGATGTGGCTAATGCCAATATTGTTGTTGAAGCAGTAGTAGAAAATGTAAACATTAAAAAGTCTGTATTGTCAGAACTTGAAGATGTTGTAAGCGAAGATACTATTCTTGCCTCTAATACTTCAACCATTTCAATCACTGAACTAGCCACTGCAACCAAACACCCTGAACGTGTGTGTGGTATGCATTTTTTCAACCCAGTGCCACTAATGCCATTAGTTGAAGTGATTCGTGGAGAGAAATCATCCGATGAAAGCATCGCCACAACGGTCGCTTATGCATTAGCGATTGGTAAAAAACCCATTGTAGTTAACGACTGCCCCGGCTTTATGGTGAATCGCGTTTTATTCCCTTATCTCAATGCGTTTGAGAAGCTGGTCAATGACGGTGCCGATTTTTTACATATTGATAAAGTCATGGAAGACTTTGGCTGGCCAATGGGGCCCGCTTATTTATTGGATGTAGTGGGCTTGGATGTGGCTTGTCATGGGTCTGCGGTAATGGCAGAAGGCTTTCCTGATCGCATGAAAATTGATTTTAATTCGGCAACCGAAGCATTATTTAAAGCGAAACGCTTAGGGCAAAAAACAGGCGGTGGCTATTACCGCTATGAGCCTGATCGCCGTGGAAAGCCACAAAAGAAAAAAGATGATGAAGCAATTGCATTGGTAAACAAAACCAGCAATGCCATTCGCCAAGCTGATGAATTTAGCGATGAAGAAATTATTGAGCGCATGATGTTATCACTGTGTTTAGAAGTGGTGCGTTGTTTGGAGGATAATATCGTTGATTCACCCGAGTCAGCGGATATGAGTTTAATCTGGGGCATAGGTTTCCCACCCTTTAGAGGAGGCGCATTGCGCTATATTGATTCAATCGGTGCCAAGGATTTTGTCACAATGGCAGAAACATACTCTGACTTAGGCGATGCCTACAAAGTGCCGAAACTACTTGCCGATATGGCATCCAGTGATCTAAGTTTTTTTGGAGGTGAGTCATGAGTGCAGCAAATCAAAAACTAAAACCTAGAGATGCAGTCGTAGTTGATGGCGTAAGAACACCGATGGGTCGTTCAAAAAATGGCATGTATCGGGTAACCCGCGCTGAGAACTTATCCGCACATTTAGTCGAAGCTTTGTTTGATCGCAACCAAGGTTTAGAGCCTACCAAAGTTGATGACGTAATTTGGGGCTGTACTTACCAAACACTGGAACAAGGCTTTAATATTGCACGAGTAATGGCGTTGCTCACCCGCTTACCGCATAGCGTGCCGGCACAAACGGTCAACCGCTTATGTGGCTCATCCATGCAAGCGATTCATACCGCCACCCAAGGCATCCA
>Ga0256840_1000413_pt1 | contig 44355 bp, 40 predicted proteins | sample 355202metaG_FD_185969 | JGI IMG/M metagenome (GOLD analysis project Ga0256840, IMG submission 185969) | Hydrothermal vent microbial communities from Mid Atlantic Ridge, Atlantic Ocean - 355-202 | ecosystem: Environmental > Aquatic > Marine > Hydrothermal vents | place: Atlantic Ocean: Mid...
TAAATAATTTTATTTTTTAAAGAAATCCACAATAAGATGGTAAATATCACTACCAAAAACCAATGCCATTAATCCCATAATAAAAATAAAACCAGCTACTTGTGCATACTCTAAAACTTTTTGCGTTGGAGCTCTACCAGAAATCATTTCGTATAGTAAAAATACAATATGACCACCGTCTAAGGCAGGAATAGGTAAGAGATTAAGAAAAGCCAACCAAATCGAAAACATTGCCATAAACCGCCAAACAAAATGCCAGTCCCAAGTAGGAGACATTACAGAAACAATACCAATTGGACCTTTTACATGTTTATAACCTTCTGTTTTTTTATTAAAAATCAACTTAAATTGACGTACTTGCATGGTAAGCGCTTCCATAGTTTGTGTTAATCCTTTTGGAATAGAATTAACAATCGAATATTTTTTCGTTACTAAAAAATCTTTAGCTAATGACGTGTCTACTGCAATTCCAATAATTAAACTATCAGGAACTTTTACATTAATATTTACCAATTCATTATTTCTTTCTACATTTAGTAAAATATCTTTATTCTTATTGTTTTTAATATATCCAACTAAATCGCTCCAAAATAGAATTGGTTTTTGATTAACAGAAACAATTTTATCTCCTTTTAATAGTCCAGCACTTTTAGCAGCATAATTTTCTTTAACAGCTCCAATAATAGGAGGTAAAGCTTCTGTAATAAATCGTTTTCCTTGTTGATTTAAAACTAATTTTTTTACTTCATCTTTTAAAAGAAAAGAAATTTCTTTACCATTTCTTAGGACGGTCATTTTATCACCTAAAAGAATATTTATAGGAGCATCATTAAATTTTTCTAATTTTTTACCATCAATAGAAATAATTTTATCTCCTTTTTTAATTCCTAATTTTTCGCCAACTTCATCTACATAAATACCATATTTTAACTTGCTATTATCTATATAAGTATCGCCATAATAAACCAATAAAGCACTATAAATAAACCAAGCTAAAAAGAAATTTACGGTAACACCACCAATCATTATAATTAAACGTTGCCAAGCAGGTTTTGATCTAAATTCCCACGGTTGTGGTGGTTTTTTCATTTGTTCTTTATCCATACTCTCATCAATCATTCCAGCAATTTTTACATAACCACCAAAAGGAATCCATCCAATACCATAAACGGTATCTCCAATTTTTTTCTTGAATAACGAAAATTTATAATCAAAAAATAGATAAAATTTTTCTACCTTAGTTTTGAATAGTTTTGCAGGAATAAAGTGTCCAAGTTCATGTAAAATTACTAAAACGGAGATGATAAAAACGAATTGTGCAATCTGAATTAATACAGTCATTATAAAATTATAAGTTTAAAACGAGCAAAAATACATTTTTAAACTTGGATAATGAAATGTTAAAATAGATAGCTTACTTTTTTAAGATAGTTTTATGAGTAATACCATTAGAAGTCTCAATTTTTACAACATAAACACCATTTGTTAATCCGTGTAATGAAATGTTAAGCGTTGGGTTTTGTTGTTCCAAAACTTTTTGTCCAATTGCATTAAATAGTTTAATGTTCGAAATGGATATTAAATTATTTATTTTAATATGTAACATGTTAGTAACTGGATTTGGATAAAGAGTAATAATATTATCCAAAATAAGATTTTCAGTTTGAGAGAGAGAAGTATTATCCTTAGAAATTAAATGAAAATTTGGATCTACTTCAATATTAGAGACTATAAAAGGAATGGATTCTGTAAATTGTTGTCCGTTTTGAGTTAATTCTAATCGTAACATTTGAGATTCTCCTAAAGTACCAATTACATTAATGGGTAAAGGTGTTTCAAAAAAGGAAACAGAATGATGCGATTGTGTTTGATTGACATTAATTTGTAAGATATTAGTATTGCTATCTTGATTCCAACTTAGATTAAAACTAGGATAGCCTTCACCCAAAAACCAATCGTTAAAAAATTCTGTTAAATCTAAACCACTAACAGCTTCAAAATGTTCTTGTAAATTTATTGTTTTTGCATAACCATAAGCTAGAGAAGGGTCTGCCAAATAATTTTTGATAGATTGAAAAAAATCAAGATCACCTAACTTATACCGAAGCATGTGTAATACCATAGCGCCTTTAGCATAAGAAAGTCTACTGCTAAAAATTCTACCAACCGAAGTAGTATCATTTACAAAAACAGAGCCGTTTGGTTGTAAGGTTATTGCTCTCCAAGAACTCGTTAAAACTCTATTTTGTCGCCAGTTTTTAAAGGCTTGGTCTCCATCAAAATTTTCAATAACTAAAGCATCGAGATAGGTAGCAAAACCTTCATTTAGCCAAATATCTTCCCACGAGGCACAAGTTATTTTATCTCCAAACCATTGATGAGCAAGTTCATGGGCAATTAAACCTCTTCCAAAATTTCCCATAAAGCTCATGGTAGTATGCTCCATTCCTCCAGACCAATTAAATTCTGCATGACCATATTTTTCATCTGCAAAAGGATACATTTCAAAAAGACTACCAAACAAATCAATAATTGCAGGAGTAATTGCAGTTGCGGCTTGAGTACTAGTTAGATTTTCAGGAAAAACATAATTTACAACATCAAAATTCCCATTAGCAACATGATCGTTATAGACGACATAGTTTGTAACAGCAATAGCAATTAAATATGCAGGAATTGGATATTTATGTTTCCAGTGTGTTGTGGTATTTCCGCCATTTGTAATCTCGGATTTTAGTAAGCCATTAGAAGCGGTTTTATATTGCGAAGGATGTGTAACAAATACATCAATAGAATCGATTTTATCTGTTAAATCTTGTTTGCAAGGCCACCAATATTTTGCGCCGTAAGGTTCCGATAAAGTTCCCAAAATTGGCATACCATTATGATTGCCAACTTGAAAAGAATCAAATCCAGTTGAGGTAGGAACTCCGTTATAAGTAATAGTTAAAGAGTCTAAAGTACCAGTTGGTAATGTACTTGCTAATGTAATCCTAATTTCATCGTTAGCGTTTTGAGTAAAATTAAGAGGAGTGCCACGCTGTAAAACTTGCGAAACAGTCATATTACTTGCTAAATCGAAAGTAATAGTATTCATGTTATCTTTTGCTTCGTAATAAGAAGTAACATTGCCACTTACAAATTCAATAGCAGGATCAACACTCCATTCTAATCGATGGTATTTTAAATCGTAATTATTTGTGTTTTCATTTCTGCGAAAGTTTCTTTTTTTCTGAGCAGCTTTTTGTTCTAAATACAGAATGTCTTTGCGGTAATTAGGTTTGTTTTCCTCTTCAAATGTTTGTGAAAATGAAAAAGAAAAAAATAATAAGAAAAACCAAAGAGAATAAAATTTCATAATTGTAAATTTGCGAAGTAAAGTTCAAATATAAGTAATTATGAAACAACAACGTGTTAAAAAACCTTACGCACTATTAAAATTTTTATTAGTTTTTACCGTATTAGGAATTTTAGCAATTTACTTTTTAACGAATAAAGAAAGAAAATTGCCAGTTTTTAATCCCTATGATGTAAATCCAAGATTAGTAGATAATAGTATAAAACATGTAAAAAACGGACATAAAATAGCAGATTTTACCTTACTAGATCAAGAAGGGAAAACAATAACACAAAAAGAGTATAAAAATAAAATATATGTAGCAGATTTTTTCTTTACACGATGCACAACAATTTGTCCGATAATGTCTACAAATATGAAAATTTTACAAGATGCCTTTATCGAAGATGCAGATGTGCAATTTTTATCCATGTCCGTTACACCAAAAATGGATAGTGTACCGACATTAAAGAAATATGCAGATAAAAAAGGAGCAATAGCAAAAAAATGGCATATTACTACAGGAGATAAAAAGCATATTTATGCATTGGCAAGGAAATCTTATATGGCAGTTTTAGACGAAGGAGATGGAGGAGAACAAGATTTTATCCATACAGAACAATTTGTGTTAATAGATAAAAAGAAACAAATAAGAGGCTTTTACGATGGTACAAACAGCGAAGATATTAAACAAATTATAAAAGATATAAATTTACTTAAACTCGAATAGTTTATTTAGATGCAGAAATCTATTATTCTAACAAATATCATTTTTTATTAAAAATAATAACCGTAAATTTGCGTATTATTTTTAATTAATCTAAATAAGGTTTGAATAAAACAATAGCAGACTTACAAATTGGTGAAAAAGGAATTATAGCACAAGTATGTTTTAACGACATACCACTTAAACTTTTAGAAATGGGATGTATGCCAGGAAAAGAAGTGGAATTAGTACAAATAGCACCATTAAAAGACCCATTGTATATTATTGTAAACGGAAGTCATCTTGCCATTAGAAAAGAAATAGCAGCATTAATTAAAATAGAGGTTGCTACAAAAAAGAATTTATGCGAAGAGATAAAGTCATAAATGTTGCTTTAGTAGGTAATCCAAATACAGGAAAAACATCTCTGTTTAATCAGTTAACAGGATTAAATCAAAAGGTAGGAAATTATCCTGGAGTAACCGTAGATAAAAAGCAAGGAAAGTGTAAATTGAGTGAATCGGTTACAGCAAACATCATAGACTTACCAGGAACTTACAGCATCAATCCAAACACAATTGATGAAAGTATTGTTTTAGAAACATTAATAAATACTAAAAGTGCCGATTATCCAGATGTCATAATTGTAGTTGCAGATGTCGTAAATATTAAACGTAATTTATTACTATTCTCTCAAATAAAAGATTTAGAAATACCTACAATTCTTGCTGTAAATATGGCAGATGAAATGACTAAAAAAGGAATTTCAATAGATATTGATTTATTACAAAAAGAATTAAAATCGGATGTAGTATTAATAAGTGCTAGAAAAAATAAAGGGATTAAAGATTTAAAAGGAAGCATATTAAACCCAAAAATTGCAAAGCATACAGCATTATCCGATTTCTCTAAAAGAATGGATATCGATTTTTTTAATGGAATTGAAGCAGATTTTAAAAAGCATTCCTTATACAAAGCATGGTTGTACATCACACAATTAAATGACATGTCTTTCCTTACAGAAGAAGAGCAATTGCATATTGAAAAATACAGAAAAGATGAAAAAAAATTAGCAAAATTACAGCATAAAGAAACCGTATTACGATACCAACAAATTAATGCGATTCTAAAAAAAACGTATGTAGTTGATGCTACTAAAGCAACAACATTACGAGCAAAATTAGATCGAGTTTTAACACATAAAGTATTTGGATATGTAATTTTTGCATCTATTTTAATGTTAATTTTTCAAGCAGTTTTTGATTTAGCTTCCGTACCAATGGATTTTATAGACAAAACGTTTGCAAGTTTAGGCGAATATGCAAAAGCAAATTTACCAGAAGGCAAACTATTCGATTTGATTACAGATGGAATTATTCCAGGAATAGGAGGAATCATAATATTTATACCACAAATTGTTATTTTGTTTTTGCTAGTTGCAATACTCGAAGAAACAGGTTACATGAGTCGAGTTGTGTTTTTAATGGATAAAATTATGCGCCGTTTTGGTATGAGCGGAAAAAGTGTAGTGCCATTAATTTCTGGAACAGCATGCGCAATACCAGCAATAATGGCAGCTAGAAATATTAGCGGATTTAAAGCGCGCCTAATTACTATTTTAGTAACGCCATTTACAACATGCTCGGCAAGAATACCAGTTTATGCAATTATTATAGCTTTGATTATACCAGAAGAAAGATTCTTAGGATTTTCATTGCAAGGACTAACCTTAATGCTTTTATACTTACTAGGTTTTTTATCTGCAATAACATCAGCATACTTATTACATAAATTGTTAAAAGTAAAAAGTAAAAGTTATTTTATTATTGAAATGCCAAATTATAAATTACCATCATTAAAAAATATCGGTTATACAATTTTAGAAAAGACCAAAGCCTTTGTTTTTGAAGCAGGAAAAATTATATTGGCAATTTCGATTATATTGTGGTTTTTGGCAACAAACGGTCCCAAGCAAACATTTCAAAAAGCAAATGAAATTGTAGAAAAAGAAATAAAAAGAAATAAAAAACCCCATACAGAGACAGAAAGAAACACCGAAATAGCCAAATATAAATTAGAACATTCTTATTTAGGAATTATGGGTAAAACTATCGAGCCAATGATTAAACCATTAGGTTATGATTGGAAAATAGGAATAGCACTAATTAGTTCGTTTGCAGCTAGAGAAGTATTTGTAGGAACATTAGCAACTATTTATAATGTAGAAAATCCAGACGATGAAGCTAGTATAAAAGACAGAATGCGAGCAGAAATTAGACCAACAGGAGGAAAACGATTTGATTTTCCAACAGGAATGTCATTACTTATATTTTACGCTTTTGCAATGCAATGTATGGGAACATTAGCTGTAGTTAAAAGAGAAACCAATTCATGGAAATGGCCAATATATCAATTAATAAGTATGACACTCCTAGCATACATAGCAGCATTTATTACATATCAAGTATTGAGCTAATATGCCACAAATTAAAACATCACACTAACATTCAGCATTACATATTTTTGAATTAAAACAGGTAACTCTCAAACATTCATTTATAAAAAAATTAACAATACAAAAACGGTAAAGTAAAATTATTTTGTAACATTTGTTGCGGATTGTCGTTTTATAGTTAAATAAAAGAATATAAATATGAATAAATTGTTACTTAGTATCCTAATAGCACTTCTTGTTTTTATTACAAATATGGTTCGTGCACAAACTATTACAGGAAGAGTTTTAGAAAAAGGAGAATTACCAATATCTTATGCTACGGTTCAAATTACAGAAAAATATGGCGTATTAACGAACGAAGAAGGTCGTTTTTTACTAGAAGCTAAAAAGTTTAAACCAACAGATACCATTACAATATCTTATTTAGGATATAAGAGTATAAAATTAGCATTAAAAGATTTTAAATCGAAAGACTATTATTTAATAGAAGATATTAATACACTTTCGGAAATTAAAATCTCAAATAAAAAACTATCTATCGAAGAAATTTTAGAAAAGGTAAAGGAGAATGTTTCAAAAAATTACGCAACCGCAAATATAAAACAGCAAATTTTCCATAGATCAACCAATAAAGTCAAATTTAAAAGGTTTGAATTTGAATTCACAAAATCAAATTTATTAAATAAACAAGAATTAAAGAAATTAAATGCATCCATCGATAGTTTAATAACTACAGTAGTAAATGTACCTTCAACAAATTATGACGATGTATTGAGTGAGTTATATACATTGCAAGATACATCTGTGCTAAAGATGATAAAAGCAACAAGATTAATCAATAAAAAAAATGATAAATCCGAAAAAATATTTCAAGAATTATTTTTAAATACCGTAGCAAAACATTTAGATACTAACGAAACCTATAAAGTAAAATCAGGATTGTTTAAAGTAGAAGATTCGTTAAAAGTAAAAATGGACTTCGATACATCGTATAGAGATAGTATACCAGTAAAGTTCATGAAAAATAATTACAATGAAATAATAACAAATAATTCCATATCAAAAGAATCCAAATTAGATTTTATTTTTAAAACAAAGAAATATAAATACGAATTAAAAGGGACTTCGATGTTAGATAATGAGTTAATATATGTTATTGGCTTTTCTCCAAAAAGAAAATCAGCAAAATTTGAAGGAATATTCTATGTAAATGCGTATGATTTTGCAGTGGTAAAAACAGATTTTAAATATGCAAAAAACCGATCAGGAAAAGGAGTAAATTTACGATTTTTATTAGGAGTAAAATTCAAAGAAAATTTAAAAAACATTTCCGTTTTATATAAGAAAAACGAAAATGGTTTGTATAGTTTACAATTTATAAAGCAAGAAAAAGGAGTGTATGTTTATGCACATCGACCATTCAAATTTACAAAAAATAGAAAAAGTAGAGCAGAAGATAAAAAAATGATGAAAATAGATTTTTTAATGGAAATGAACCAAGTAGGAAAAGAAGAGTTGTTTTTTATTAGTGAAAAACAATTGACAAAAAGTGAATTTGATAAAATAAAACAAAAGAAAAAATGTAAAGTAACTTACATTTCAAAGTATAATGCAGCAATATGGAAAGGATATAATGTAATAAATCCAATAGAAGAAATAAAAAATTACGATACAGGCGAAGTAGTAAATGAGTAAAAGATATTGCATTGCAGCATTAAATAAAAAAAACATGCTATTACATTCAAAAATTTTAGGAAGAGGAGAACCATTATTAATTTTACATGGTTATTTCGGAATGGGAGATAATTGGAAATCATTAGCAAATAAATTTGCAAGTAATTATGAAGTACATTTGATAGATCAACGAAATCATGGGCGTAGTTTTCATACAACTGATTTTTCATACGAATTGATGGTAGATGATTTAGACAATTATATACAACATTATCAGCTAAAAAAAATCAATTTATTGGGACATTCGATGGGAGGAAAGACAGCAATGTTATTTGCAACTACCTATCCCAAAAAAGTGTGTAAATTAATTGTGGCAGATATTTCGCCTAGATATTATTCACCACATCATCAATTTATATTAGAAGCATTAAATGCAGTTAATTTTGATAAAATAACAAAACGTAGAGAAGTAGAAACCGTTTTAGCAAATTATATAGATGAAGCAGGAATTAGACAGTTTTTACTTAAAAATGTATATTGGAAAAGTAAAACAGAATTAGCATATCGTTTTCATTTAGAAAGTTTAACAGATAATGTAGAAGAAGTAGGAGTTGCATTGCCGAATTTTGCAATTTTTGAAGGAGAAACTTTATTTTTAAAAGGAGCAAATTCTGGATACATATCTAACGATGATGAAGCACTTATAGAAGCACATTTTCCAAAAGCACAAATAAAAACAATAAAAAATGCAGGACATTGGTTACATGCCGAAAATCCAATCGATTTTTATGATTATGTAGTAGCATTTATAAAATAATTAGTGTTAAGTCTTGCCATTTTTTTATTTATGTAAATAGAATTTTATATCAAATTCAGATTACTAGAATCCTAAAACTTTAGAAAAAAAACAAATCATGACAAAATAGCATAAATAGGAACATGGCATAATTATCGCTAATTCTAAGATAGAAAAATAATTATATGAAAATACTATTAAAAATGTTACTAACCGCAGTTGCAGTATTTGCAATAGCAAGTCTATTGAGTGGCGTAACAGTAGCAAATTTTAACACAGCACTTGTAGTGGCAATTACATTAGGATTATTAAAAGTCTTTATAAGACCAATAATTATATTTTTTACGTTGCCAATAACTATAATAACATTAGGACTATTTTTATTTGTAATAAACACGTTTTTAATTCTATTAACCGATTACTTTATAGAAGGATTTATTGTTAACGGATTTTGGACAGCATTACTATTTAGTTTGTTACTATCCATGACACAATCTATACTATATCGATTTTTGAAAAACGAAAAACAAGAGAATAAATACGAATAATTAAAGAAAAAATACTAATTTTGCGGCTGCTTATCGACAAGGTAGGTTTTATTTACATAAATATAGAAGATGAATATTACACAAGAAAACATAGATGCATTAAATGCAGTAATCAAAATTAATGTTACAGAAAAGGATTACAAAGAAAAAGTAGATAAAATTTTAACAGATTATCGTAAAAATGCAAATATCCCAGGATTTAGAAAAGGACATGTGCCAATGGGAATGATTAAAAAACAATACGAACAATCTGTAAGAGTTGATGAAGTAAATAAATTATTACAAGATGCATTAAATAAGTATCTAACAGAAGAAAAACTAGATGTCTTAGGAAATCCATTACCAAAGCCAAGTCCAGATTTTTCTTGGGATAAAACAGATTTAACTTTTGAATTTGAATTGGGATTAGCACCAAAATTTGAAGTGAATTTACAGCCAAAAAAAGCAATAACACATTATAAAATAACAGCAGATAAAAAAATGCTAGATGAGCAAGTTGCTAATATTGCAGAGCGTTATGGAAAAATGAAAGCTGTAGAGACGGTACTAAAAACAGTAAACCTTACAGGAACATTTAAAAATGAAGAGAAAGCAATAGATAAAAAATCTACATTCAAATTTGAAAAAATAAAAGGAGAAACACAACAAAAAGCATTGTTAGGTAAAAAAATAGGAGATGTAGTAACCTTAAAAACGAAAGGATTGTTTGAAGACGATCATTTTATGCAAAATATATTAGGAGTATCTCACGATGATGCACACGGATTAGAAGTAGAAGTAAACTTTACAATAGAAGAAATAACAGAAACAGAATTAGCAAAAATCGATCAAGAATTATTCGATAAAATGTTCGGAAAAGATACTGTTAAGTCTAAAAAAGAAATGATTGAAAAGTTAAAAGAAGATGCAGAAAAGCAATTTGAACAACAATCCGATCAACAGCTATTAAATGCAGTAACAGAAAGTTTAATAGAAAATACAAAATTTGATTTGCCAGTTGCATTTTTACAAAAATGGTTAGCAACATCAGGAGAGAATCCAATAACTGCAGAACAAGCAAAAGAACAATACGAGCAATCAGAAAGAGGATTACGTTACCAATTAATAGAAGGAAAGATAGCGACAGAAAATAATTTACAAGTAAATTATGAGGAGTTACGAGACTATGCTAAAGGTTATATTAAACAGCAAATGGCGCAATATGGTAATATGAATCCAGAAGAGAAAGAGCTGAATGATATTGCAGATAGAGTCTTACAAAACCAAGACGAAGCAAAAAAATTACAAGACCAATTAATTAGTCAAAAATTATTGACTTTTTATAAAGAAAATGTAAAATTAAAAGTAAAAGAGGTAACTTTTGATGCTTTTGTAAAAGAAGTATATAAGTAAGAAATCTTACAGTAAAATAGTAAAATAGTAAAAACCACAATACATGTTATGTATTGTGGTTTTTTTATGAATTTAAGTTTAAAATCCCTTCCATTTCCCGTTGTAATTTCAAAGCACTTTCCATTGCTTTACTTGCAAAATCTTCATTATTGGAAGCATAGATAATTCCTCTAGAAGAGTTAATTAAAAGACCAACATCTTTATTTAGACCATATTTACAAACATCTTGTAAATTTCCACCTTGTGCTCCAATACCAGGAACCAATAAAAAATGATGAGGTACAATTTTTCGAATATTCTTAAAATAAGCAGCTTTAGTAGCACCAACAACAAACATTAAATTATCTGAATTTTTCCAAGATAAAGCAGTTTTTAATACCTGTTCGTAAAGAAATAATTCATTAGTTTGAAGTCCTTGAAAGTCCAAACCTCCTTTATTAGAAGTGAGTGCTAGAAGAATGGTAAATTTATCTTTAAATGCTAAAAAAGGTTCTACAGAATCGCTTCCCATATAAGGAGCAACAGTAACCGAATCGAATTGTAAATCTTCAAAAAAAGCCTTAGCATATCGTGTAGAAGTATTGCCAATATCGCCACGTTTCGCATCTGCAATGGTAAAAATTTCAGGATAATTACTATTGATGTAGTTTATTGTTTTTTGTAATGATTGCCAACCTTTAATGCCATAGGCTTCATAAAAAGCTGTATTAGGCTTGTAGGCAACAGCTAAATGATGTGTAGCATCGATAATAGCTTTATTAAATTCAAAAACAGGATCATCTAGAGATAATAGATGCTTTGGAATTTTGTCTAAATCTACGTCTAGACCAATACATAAAAAAGATTTTTTCTTTTTAATTTGCGCAATAAGTTGTTGTTTGGTCATGCTATTTTGGTTTCGACAAAATTAGCATTTTTTTTATTAACCTTATTTTGCAAACTTAGGTTGGTATAAGAGAACAACTATTAAAAAATAGGACGCAATTTTTGATTTCATAAGAGAAGTATATATCGTTTATTGATATGATTTACAATGTGTTTTAATACATAAATAAAATAATTAAGATAACTAATATACAAAAATAACGTATTAAAAGTTTAACCTATTTAATAAGTTTAACTATTTTAGTATTCAAATTTGATGTAATATGTAAATAATAAACACCTGAATTTAGCGATCTAGCATCTATAATATCGTTATTAACATTAACATTAATTCTTTTTCCCAATGCATCGAAAAGTTTAATTTTATAATGTAAGCTTTCTGTTTGAATTACAATTTTATTTTTTATTGGGTTTGGAAATATTTTGGTACTATTAATTAAAGTAGTTTCATTTGTATTTAATCTATTATTATCAATTAGATATTTTGATAAAGTTGCTTTATATTTACTTTGATTACAGTGTGCAAACATTTTAGCGCCAATTAATATAATATTGTCGTTATACATTATGGATGATGTAGCGTAGATGGTTGTAGAAAGATATTCGGTAAGTATAGAACCATTTGTTCCAAAACTAATATCAGAAAAACCATTTTCATTGAATTTTGCAATATACATTCTATAAAAACCTTGACCAGTTACATATATTTCTCCATTTGTTGTTAAGTGAATTTTTCTTGGTGTTGAATCGCTGTGAATGTTTTTAAAAAAATAACCATTTCCACTAAAGCTAGTATCGATACTACCGTCCAAATCTAATCTCAACATTAATAATCCACGGTTATAATTATAATCACCAGGTCTAATACCAGTTATTAATAACCTATTTTGCTGGTCTATTTGAATGAAAAAACCGTGACTTCTCGTATAAGCTTCAAACTTATATATTCCATTAGTTGCGAAAGTAGTATCTAAAAGACCATTACTATTCAGTTTTAAAACTATTAATTTCTCTAAATTTGGATCTGTATTATCATATCCAACCGCATAAATATTATTACTTTCGTCTAAAGTAATTTTGTTAATTTTAAAGTTAGAAGGCACTGTATAATAACCATTATCTCCAAAAGTATTGTTAATGCTGCCATTAGAAGACATTTTACCAATTTTATAAGTAGAACCAATTTTATTAATGGTTATAAAATCATTATTACTATCTAAAAAAACTTTTAAAACATTAGGAGTAGTAAAAGATGTAATTATACTCCCATTGCTATCTATGTTTAGGAGCGATGAACTTGATTTAATATAAAAACTATTATTATTTTCTACAATTATTTGTCGAAAATGAGTACTATTTGTAATATAAAAACCATTTTGACTAAAGCTAGTATCAATACTCCCATCTACATTAAATCGAATTACAATTCCATAATAGCCCGAAACACTACCGCAACCATCGTTAGCAGTTCCAACAGCTAATATTTTACCATTAGGTAATTTATAGCTATCATGTATAAATATACCCATTAAATCATTATTAGGAGTTACCGTATGTTCGACATGACCATTAGTTCCAAATGAGGTGTCTAATTCATCAGGTATTTGAGCAAATGTTGTGATTGTACAACAAAAAATAAAAAGTATTTTAATTAAATTTTTCATAATAATTATTTTTTAAAAAAAGTCAAACCATTTCTGATTTGACTTTAAATAAATTAGTAACTAGTTTAGAGTAATTGTTTAGTTATTTAAAGCTTCAGCACCACCAACAATTTCTAGAATTTCGCTAGTAATAGCAGTTTGTCTTGCTTTGTTGTATTGTAATAATAATTCGTCTCTAAGTTCACCAGCATTATCAGTTGCTTTGTGCATGGCAGTCATTCTAGCGCCATGTTCGGCAGCAAAAGAATCTCGTAGAGCTTTGTACAATTGTGTTTTTAAAGATTTAGGAATTAAACCTTCAATAATTACTTGTTTTGAGGGTTCGTAGATATAATCTAAATTAGAACTTGTTTCCGTTGCAGTTTGCTCAATAGGCAAAAATACTTCATTGGTAACAATTTGTGTGGCAGCATTTTTAAAACGATTGTAAATGAGTTCTACTTTGTCATAATCACCAGTAGTAAATTGCGCCATAATTTCTTCTGCAATAGCAGCTACATTAGCAAAAGTTAAAGCATCAAAAACAGTACTTTTATTTCCAACAACACGATATGTTTTTGAAAGTAAATCGTTTGATTTTTTACCAATTGCAAGTATAGAAACCTCTTTTCCTTTATATTTATTTTCAATTAAGGAAATAGTTTCTTTAATTATTGCAGAATTAAATCCGCCACACAAACCTCTATTCGAGGTTATAGAAACTAGCAATACTTTATTAACTTCTCTTTGTGTGGTATAAGTACCACCAAGATCACCGTCTAAAGTAGCACTTAGATTTTGTAACAATTCGGTTAATTTATCTGCATACGGACGCATTGCAGTAATTGCGTCTTGTGCTTTTTTCAATTTTGCAGCAGATACCATTTTCATAGCACTAGTAATTTGCATCGTTGAACCGATAGATGTAATTCGATTACGTATTTCTTTTAAGTTTGCCATTCTCTTAGTTTGTCGTTCCTATTTTGTTGGACAACACTTATTTAGTTATATTTTGCTGAAATTTCTTTTGCTACATTTGCTAAAATATCTAACACATCGTCTGTTAATTTACCAGATTTAAGTGTTGCTAATGCATCTTTATGTTTTGTAGTTAAAAATTCTAAATAATCATTTTCGAATTCTTTTACTTTATTTACAGGTACATTTCTTAATAAATTTTTAGAACCAGCATAAATAATTGCAATTTGCTCTTCAACCGTCATCGGATCGTTTTGTGCTTGTTTTAAAATTTCCACATTGCGTTTTCCTTTTTCAATTACGTTTAAAGTAGCACTATCTAAATCCGAACCAAATTTTGCAAATGCCTCTAATTCACGATATTGTGCTTGATCTAATTTTAAAGTACCAGAAACTTTTTTCATTGCTTTAATCTGTGCATTACCACCAACACGAGATACCGAAATACCTACATTAATAGCAGGTCTAACACCAGAGTTAAATAAATCTCCATCTAAAAATATTTGTCCATCTGTAATCGAAATTACGTTTGTAGGAATATATGCAGATACATCACCAGCTTGTGTTTCAATAATAGGTAGCGCAGTTAAAGAACCACCACCTTTTACTTTTCCTTTTAAAGAATCTGGAATGTCATTCATTCTTGCTGCAATATTATCGTCATTTACTACTTTTGCGGCTCTTTCTAATAACCGAGAGTGTAAGTAAAATACATCTCCAGGATATGCTTCACGTCCTGGTGGACGTCTTAATAATAATGAAATTTCACGGTAAGCAACAGCTTGTTTAGATAAATCATCAAAAACAATAAGAGCAGGTTTTCCTAAATCTCTAAAATATTCTCCAATTGCAGCTCCAGCAAATGGTGCATAAACTTGCATTGCAGCAGGATCTGATGCATTTGCAGCCACAACAGTGGTATATGCTAAAGCACCTTTTTCTTCTAACATTTGTACAATACCTGCAACAGTAGAAGCTTTTTGTCCAATAGCAACATAAATACAATAAACAGGTTCTCCTGCATCGTAAAATTCTTTTTGATTGATAATGGTATCTATCGCAACGGTAGATTTACCAGTTTGACGGTCACCAATAATTAATTCACGTTGACCACGACCAACAGGAATCATAGCGTCTACAGCTTTTAATCCAGTTTGTAAAGGTTCTGTTACAGGTTCCCTAAAAATTACTCCAGGAGCTTTACGCTCTAAAGGCATTTCAAAAGTTTCTCCTTGTACAGGTCCTTTACCATCAATTGGTAATCCAAGTGTATTAACAACACGACCAACGATACCATCTCCAACTTTAAGAGATGCAATTCTTTCGGTACGTTTTACAGAAGTTCCTTCTTTTATTTCATTTGATGTACCTAATAGTACAACTCCAACATTATCTTCTTCTAAGTTAAGTACAATACCTTCAAGTCCACCATCAAATTCGACTAGTTCACCATATTGTACATTTTCTAATCCGAAAACACGTGCAATACCATCACCTACTTGTAGTACGGTTCCCACCTCATTTAAGGATGCATTACCATCGAAATTGGATAATTGTTCTTTTAAAATTGCTGATACTTCAGCTGGTTTTATTGTTGCCATATTTATTTATTATATTTTGAATTTTGAATTTTAAATTCATTATTCAACACTTAATTATATTTTTGCTTCGTAGTGATTAGTTTCAAAAGTTCTACGTAAGTTATTTAGTTTACCACTAATACTTGCATCGAATTGTTTGTCGCCAACTTGTAGTATAAATCCTCCTACGATAGATTCATCCACAATATTTTCTACACTTACTTCTTTATTTGTTACTTCTTTTACTTTTATTAAAACTTTTGTTTTTAAATCTTCCGTTAAAGGAATTGCAGTAATTACTTTTGCAATTTCTATACCTTGTAATTTATCAAAAAGCTTACTGTATTGTTTTGCTACAAAAGGCAATAAAGTTACTCTTTTATTTGCGACTAAAATTTTAAGTAGTTCGTTTGTATTTGAATTGATTTTAGTTCCAAATAAGCTAGTCAATATATTTATTTTCGCTTCGGCTTTTAACGTTGGATTTTTTAAAAATGCCTGTAATTCGCTACTTTCATCAATAGTATTGGCAATTAATAACATATCGTCATTAATTTCTTTGGTTTTATTAGCATCTTTTGCAAGATTTAAGATTGCTTTTGCGTATCGTAATGCAGCTCTATTCATGGTTTTAGTTTAAAGTAACCTCATTAAGCAACTGTTCAATTAATTGTAATTGCTTGTTTTTGTCAGATAATTCGCCTTTTACTACTTTTTCAGCAATACTTACAGATAAATTTCCCATTTCGTTTTTCATATCTGTAATTGCAGCAGATTTTTCGTTTGCAATTGCAGTTTTCGCTTGTTCAATCATTTTATTTGCTTGTACTTGCGCTTCTTCTTTTGCATCAGAAATCATTGTTTCTTTCATCTCACGAGCTTCTTTTAATAAAGCATCTCTTTCTGCTCTTGCTTCTTTTAATACTTTATCGTTATCCGATTTAATATTAAGCATTTCTTGTCTTGCTTTTTCTGCTTCTGCTAAGGCATTTTTTATACCTTCTTCACGCTCATTAACAGCACTCAATATTGGTCCCCAAGCAAATTTTCTCAGTAAAAATAATAATGCTAAAAACAATAACGTTTGCCAAATAAATAATCCAACAGAAAATTCGTTTAATAACTTATCCATAATTTAATCTTTAATATACATTAATTAATAGTAAAACTAGTAGCAACCAACCGTTACTACTAGTTTTGTTTTTAGTGATTAAGCTGCAAATAATGCTGCAAAACCAATACCTTCAATTAGAGCGGCTGCAATTAACATCGCTGTTTGAATTTTACCAGTAGCTTCTGGTTGACGTGCGATAGCATCCATCGCTGATCCACCAATTCTACCAATACCGATTCCTACACCGATTACAATTAAACCTGCTCCTACAATATTTGGAATTGTCATAATATAAAATATTTAATAATTAATGTTCTTGTTTTTAATGGTCTGCATGTTCTTCGGCCGCAGATCCAAAATATAATGCCGATAATACTGTAAATATATATGCTTGTAGCGCTGCTACTAATAATTCTAATATAGATAAACCAAATGCTAGTCCGAATGATAATGGACTTCCTATCCAGCTTTTAAATAAAAACATTAAACCGATAATACTCATTAATACTACATGTCCTGCTTTCATATTTGCATACAAACGTATCATTAAAGCAAATGGCTTAATAAAAGTTCCTAACAATTCAATTGGAGCTAAAATTATTTTCATTGGTACAGGAACTCCTGGCATCCAAAAAATATGTTTCCAATAATCTTTTTTTGCAGTAAACGTGGTAATTAAATACGTTAATATAGCTAATGAGAATGTTATTGCAATATTACCTGTTATGTTTACTCCTAAAGGTGTTAATCCAAATAAATTAACAAACCAAATAAAGAAAAATACAGTTAATAAATAGTTCATGTATTTTTTGTAGTATTTTTTACCAATATTTGGAATTGCAATTTCGTCTCTAATATATAACACAATAGGTTCTAATAAACGACCAGGTCCTTTACCAATCCCACCATTTTTAGCATAAGATTTTGCCAAGCCTCCAAATAATAATAGTAATAATAATCCTGTTATCATTATCATTGCAACACTTTTTGTTATAGATAAATCCAATGGTTTTTCATTGGCTTCAAATCCTTTTTCATTTAAGTGTATTGCTCCTGACGCATCTGTTTTATAAATATGACCATTACCATGAGAAATAGCATAATAACTCCCTTTACTTTCTGCAACGGACTCTCCATGATGAAATTTGGAAGATGAAAAAATATGCAATCCATTATCCCATAATATTATAGGTAGTGGAAAGCTGATATTTTGCCAAATATGAAAGTCGTGAGAATCCAATAAGTGATGTCTTATGTCTTCTTTTATTTGTTCTTTTAATGTTAACTCTTTGTTATGAGAATTAGTATGTTGCTCTACTTTATGATTATTTTCTTCTTTTTTATGCGTGTCATGTCCATGATCTTGCGCAAAAGAATTCAATGAAAATATAAAGATGAATATGCTTAAAAAGTTCAGTAATTTACGATACATTTTTTCTCTTAAATTTAGAGTTTTTAAATTTTTTGCAAAGATATAATATTAATATGTAATACTAAAACAAAATTGGACTAGAATTTTAATTTATTTAGAAGTTTCGCTAAAAAGAGAATTTCTATTGCGATACATATAAAATAGGGCACAAAAAAGCTAGTAAACTCTGTAACAGTTGTTACAGAGTCTTGTTTGTAAGTTGGATTTATATAAATAAAAAATAAAACAAATTTTAGGAGACTAAATCCAAAAAATAAAAAACCAATGTTGTTTTTTATTTTTTGATGAAAAATTTTTACTAGGAACAAAAAAGAAAACACAAGTATACCATTAATTAAATACGATTCGATTAACTTAGATTCGGATAGTGGAATTGCTAATTTCTTTAATATGTTATGTTGGATAAAAAAAACAATTAAAAGTAATACGGCAAAAATATAATAAAACTTACTTTTTAACATCTATATTAGTTATTGAGCTTTTGTAACTGCTTATTTACAGAATATAAAGATATTAAAACACCAATTATGGTAAATACCATTGTAAACAATTTGAAATTTTGTGGATATTTTGTATCTAACCATTTACCTAAGTAAACCATTAGGTATATAGTTGCTCCCATTTGGAAAGCAATTCCAGTAAGTTGTAAAAATTTACTACGCTGTTTTTTCGGATTTTCCTTTTCCATGTTTTAGTTCTTTAACACCACCTTTCATAGAACAGTTCACATTAAAAATTGCGCCAGGCTCTACAGAGAGTTTACTCATAGATACTTCTCCTTGTACTTTTGCTGTTTGTTTTAAAGTTAATAATTGATTTACAGTTAATTCTCCAGAAATTGTTCCTTCGATGTCTGCATTGTTACAAATAGTTTTACCTTTAATAACACCGCCTTTTCCTACAATTACTCTACCTGATGTTTTAATAGATCCCTCTATAGTTCCGTCAATTCTAAAATCTCCTTCCGAAATAATATCCCCAATAAAAGTGGTGTTTTTTGCAAGTATATTTCTTTCTACAGCTTGATTTGTATTACTAGGTTTGCTTTTTTTGTCTGAAAACATAATATGTTGTGATTTAGTTGTTGTTTATTTTTTTGGACTTGGAGGTCCTTTTTGTGTATTATTTTTTATTCGTTTAAACATTTCATCTTTAGAGGGAAGGTTACCAAGATTCTTTATGGTTTTCTTTTTGGGACTGTATTTTCTTTTTGGAATGCTATTTTTTGTTTTATTTGGTACTTGAATTTTTTCTTTTTCAATATTACCATTTAGACTAGCAATAACTCTTATTGCATGTTTGCCTTCCTCTGTATTTGGATAATTTACAGCAACAAAATTTAAAGCAGTAATAAAATCATTTTTATTGGTGGTTTTTGCTATAGTATATGCCTTTAATAATTCAAATTTTGGTACAATAGGCATGTTAGCAAATTTTAAAATTGATTGTGTACAATTTTTTAAAACGGCGTCATATTGTTTCTCGGTATATAATTTATAGGTATTTTTATATACATTCTCGGGAGAATTTTTATCCGTATCTTTTAGTATAGCTTTAGGGTTTTTAATAATTTTAGCATATTTCGATTCTGCATATTCTGTAGTTATTTTATTTTTATAATAATCACTTTTAGGAATATCAAAATTTTTAAAGGCTTTATATAAATGATAGTACGTAGGTAAAATCATATTTTCTGAAGGAGAGAAGGATAATAATTTCTCTAATCTATTAGTTGCTAATTCGTATTTTTTGAATTGTTCTTTATAAATCAATCCCAAATTATAATACGCTTTATTCCGTTTGGTAGAAATGCTATCTATTGCAGTCTTTTTGGTCGGTATTTTGTCCAAATAATAGTTAAGGTCGAACTTTTTTGAAGTATCTGCAATATCCTCTATTGTTTCTTTTTCTTCTCCATCCTCATTAAAATTAGCAGATTGTGTGTTAGATAACCTCCAGTTATCCGTTAAATCTCTATTTCCCCAAATTTTTTGAAATTCAGCTTGTCCAAATCCAACGCTTTGTACATTATAAAAATAAAATGTGCTGCCATTTCCATTTAAGTTTACGTTTCCATTGCTAAAACTAGTACCAGAATTAACATTTTTTTTATTCTCTGCAATAATTCTATTTTCCTCTTCTTGTTTTTTTAATTTATCAATATAAGTATTAAAAAAGTTCTCTTGTTCTTCTTTGCTCATGGCTAGGAGATCTAAGATACTATCATTTCTATGCACAATATTTTCCAGTCGAATAACTTGGTCTAAACCTTTGCGTTTCCGAATTAAACGTCTTATCCGTTTTGTGTTTTTATCTTTGGTAATATTTAATACGCTATCGTAATAAGATCCAGCATTTAAAAAATTTGCCATATCAAATTGAATATTACCAATTTCTTCGTAAGCTAAACTTTTTTGGTTTACTTGCGCTTGTTTTGTTCGAAGTGATTTTTTAAAATACGAAATAGCTTCATCCGTATTATTGTTTACAATCGCTATTTTTCCTAATTGATAATAAATGCCATCTAAAAAAGGTCTATTATCTCTGTTTCTAGCTAGTTTTTTAAGTGATTTTATGAGAGTTTCGGTGCTATCTGTATCTTTATTGTAGTTTTTTGCACGTTCTAATTTTGCGTGTATTTTAAATCGATAAGGAGCTTTTTTATAAGCAATTAAAGCATCAAATGCATGGTTAGAAGAATCTATTTTTTGCTGTTGACGGTACAATTGCCCTAGTATAAATAAATTACGTGCTTTTTGATTGTGATTTTTAGTTTTGTAAAGTAGCGTTGCGTCTAATAAATTTATTACCTGTTGTATGCTGTCTTGTTTTGAGTAACCCATTGCCATAGCCGTTAAAGCATCATGTCTTACAGCGTCAAGTAGGTTTTTATTTTGTAATAATAAATCTAATTTATAAATAGCTTCGTCTTCAATTCCTAAACGGATTAAAGATTTTGCACTCCATATTCTTGCAGGATTAAAAAAAGAAGATTTAGGATATTTATCAATAATATATTTGAATGTTTCTAATGCAGGAACAAAACGTTGGTCGTAATATCTAGCTTTTCCTAATAAAAAATAGGCATTATCAATTTGTTTGTTTCTCTCAGCTCCACCAATATTCATGGAGTGTTTTTGAATTGCTTTTACCGCTTTTTCTTCTGCTTTAGCAAAACCACCAGAAGCGCTTGTTTCGGTATTTGATTGTTTTGTAAGTGGCGCATTTGGTAAAGCGAGTTTGTCTTCAATTTTTAAAGGTTCGATAGGTAAAATATTCCAAAAGTCATCTTCGTAATTGTCATCTAACTGTTTTTTTTGAGCATTATACGCAACCTTACCATTATAAAGTACATTGTATTTCGTCGTTGTTGCATGTAAAGTTCTGTTTAAAAAACGATCCTTTTTGGTCGAACAGCCAAATAGTAGTATCGCTAAAAAAGCAACTGTGATTATTATTTTCGATGTTAATTTCAAACTGTTTTTTTTTGTACTTTATATAAACTAAATTCTTTACTTATTATTGTAGGGAATTGGTTTGGTTTGCAAAAATACAAATAATTTAAGAATTTTTGTGAATTAGTTTTTTTAGTTGTGCTTTTTGAGTAGAGATGAAACAAACTAGCAAAAATTAATTAGAGGTATTTTTACTGGCAATCCATTTGGATAAATATTTAGTACTATTTAAAGTGTGATGATGTAAAAGTGCACCAAAAAAGTTATTCATTCTGTGTTTTTCTAAGTTTTTTTGAGTTTCATTAATTTTATGAATTAAGAGTTTGGAATATTTTTTTTTGTTGTAAAGGCGATTTAGTATCTCAATACCATTTTGTTGCGCTTTTTTCCATAATATTTCGGTAGTATACAATGCAACGGTTTCGTTTATAATATCATTTGAGTTGGTTGCGATTCTTCCACACCAATCTAAATCGCCATACATGGCTTCTGCGCCAATAGGCGTTGTGATGCTAGGAGTTCCGTTTTGCATAGCTTCGATAAATTTGCCTTTGAGACCTGCGCCAAAACGAATAGGAGCGAGGCAAATTCTACTATTTTGGATTGCATTATTTGCATTGTTAATTTTACCATGAATTATAAAACGTTCTTTTTTATTGTGTAATTGATTCACTTTTTGTGAGGTATATGCGCCATAAATATGTAAAGAGACATGAGGTAATTTTTTAGATAATGTAGGCCAAATTTCTTTTTTTAAATACAAGACAGTATCGAAATTTGGTTGATGTAAAAAATTTCCGATGAAATATATATTTTCTCTATCTTTAAAAGTTGGTAATTTTTTTATTGTGTTTGGATTTATCTCATCAAGTAAAAACGGAACATAAAGTAGTAGTTTGCTATCTACTTTAAATAGTTTTGTAAGCAGTTTTATCTCATAAAGAGAAATGATTAAAGAAATATCGCATCGTAAAATACTGGCAATTTCTCTTTTTGCAATGGCCGCTTTTATTAAATCGTTTTTAGAAAATTCTTTCTTTTGTTTTATGGCAATTTCTCTAGTTTTTCTTAGGCAATGTAAATCTTCGGTGTCTAAAATTCGCAAAGAGTTTGGTAGAATTTCAGCGACACGCCAACCAAATTGCTCTTCAATAATAAAACGATCAAAGATTATAATATTTGGATTTATTTTCAATAAAAAATCATTAAAATTATCGTTGTTGAGTTCGATAGTATGCGATTTGATTGTTAAAATAGATAAATCAAAAGCAAATTCGCTTTTAGCAGAAGTACTCGCATACGAAATGTGCCAATTTTGAGTTTGAAAAGCTTCTATTAATTGTAGCATTCTACTTCCTGCAGCAGAAGAATTTGGCTCAACCCAAACCGAAGAAAGGATTAGAATTTTATTTTCAGATTTTGTATTAGGAAGATTCAATTTACTAAAAATTAAACAACTAATTTATTTAAAGTATACGTAATAAGATTTTCTACGGCTTTATATGGGTCTTGACTAAATGTGCCATTTGCTCTATTGGCAATAATTGCATTCATAGATACTGCATGATGCCCAAGTAATTTAGATAATCCATAAATTGCAGAAGTTTCCATTTCTAAATTTGTAATACGAATACCCTTAAAGTTAAAGGAGTCAATTTTGCGATTAAGATTATTGTCTTGAATCGCTAAACGTAAAATTCTACCTTGTGGTCCATAAAAGCCTCCAGCAGTTCCAGTAATTCCAGAAAAAATAGAGTCCGATATTAATTTTTTTTCTAGTTCACTACTATTTTGAACGATATAAGGTCTGGATTTTCTATTGTCGTAATCGGTGTGTTTTATAAAGGCGTCTTCCATTTTGTTTTCTAAAATGTGTTTGCAATCGTAAGCATGTAACATGCCATCAAAACCAAGTCCATATTTTGCTAAAACAAAGCTATCTACAGGAATGTCTTTTTGTACCGATCCAGAAGTTCCGATTCTTACAATGGTTAATGATGTCTGTTTTTCTTTAACCGTTCTTGTTTTTAAATCGATGTTTACTAATGCATCCAATTCATTAATAACAATATCTATATTATCAGGTCCAATACCAGTAGAAATAACGCTCAAACGTTTGCCTTTAAAAGCACCAGTAATTGTTCTAAATTCTCTTTTTTGTGTCTCAAATTCAATAGAGTCGAAATGTTTGGCAACTTTTGGAACGCGATTTTGATCGCCTACAAAAATGATGGTATCTCCAATATTTTCAGGTTGTAGGTTTAAGTGATAAATACTTCCGTCAGGATTAAGGATTAATTCAGATTCAGCTATTCTTTTCATCTTCGTTAGGATTTAAAATAAGGAACAAATTTACAAAAAGGAGAGGTACTATTGTTGTTTTTTTAAATTTTATCTTGGATGTGTTAAATAATGTTAAAGTAATTAACATTATTTCGTTAATAAATAATAAAGACCTTTTAAGAAACAGAATCATTTAAGAGTATCTTTGCAAGATAATCAAAACACAAACACAATGAAGAAAAAAATAGTAGTTATTATTTTATTATTAGTTGGTTTTTGGGGATTCTCCCAAACAACAACAGCATCGATGCGAGGTACGATATTAGATGCGCAAGATCAACCACTAGCAGGAGCAAGTGTAGTTGCGTTGCATACACCATCTGGAACATCTTATGGCTCAGTAACCCAATTTAATGGATCATATAATATTCAAAATATGAGAATTGGAGGACCATATACAATTACGGTTAGCTTTGTAGGTTTTAAAACAGAAACTATTGAAAATGTTAATTTAAAATTAGGAGAAAAATTAAAATTAAGTATTAAGTTAAATGAAGAAGCATCCGAATTGGCAGAAGTAGTAATATCTGCACCTTCAAAAAATTCGATTATAAATAGTGGAAGAACAGGAGCATCGACCAGCATTGGTAGAAAAAAAATTGAGGCATTACCAACCATTTCAAGATCTATTAATGATTTTACAAGATTAAACCCATCATCTGATGGAAACTCTTTTGGAGGAGGAAATAATAAAATGAACAATTTGTCTTTAGATGGTTCGATTTTTAACAATCCGTTTGGATTAGATGGAGGAACACCAGGAAGTCAAACCAATGCACAGCCAATTTCTTTAGATGCAATTGATCAAATTCAGGTAGAACTAGCACCTTACGATGTAACTTCTTCAGGATTTACAGGAGCTTCAATTAATGCAGTTACAAAATCAGGAACAAATACGTTTCACGGAAGTGTATTCGGATTTTTTAGAAATGAGAGTTTAACAGGAAATACGATTGAAAATGAAGAGATTTTTCAAGGAAAATTAGAACATTTACAAGCTGGATTTAGTATTGGAGGACCAATCATTAAAAATAAATTATTCTTTTTTGCAAATGCAGAAATTGAAAAAAGAGACGATTTAGTAACTGGATTTAGAGCAAATAATGGCGGAGAGCCAGTTGGTAACGGTGTTTCGAGAGTTTTAAGAACAGATATGATTGCTGTTTCAAATGCATTGGCAAATTTAGGTTACGATACAGGAGGATTCGAAAATTTATTACATGCAACAGATAATGTAAAATTTATTGCAAAATTAGATTGGAATATTAACGATAATCACTCTTTAACAGCAACCTATAATCAATTAGATGCCTCGAGAGATAAACCAGCACATCCATCTGCATTTTTTAATAGAGGACCAAATCAAAATACATTGCAATTTGAAAATTCATCCTATGAAATTAATAACAAAATACAATCTGCATTAATTGAATTAAAATCTAGATTTGGAAATAAATACTCGAATAATTTACAAGTTGGTTATACCCATTTTGATGATTTTAGAACTCCTTTTTCTAAACCAGCACCGACAATTACCATTGTAAAAGATGGTTCGCCATATATTATTGCAGGTCACGAACCTTTTTCAATCAATAATAAATTAGATCAAACAGTATTTCAAGCAACAAACAACTTTAAAATATTCGTTGGAAGACATACAGTAACCTTAGGAGCAGCATTCGAGAAATTTGAATTTGATAACTCCTTTAATCTAGGAACTTATGGAGCAAGAGGATTATTTTTTGAAACCGTAGGAGGAAATACACCAATAGCAGATTTTTTAGCTTATGCAGCAGATCCAGCAGGTTTAGCAGTAGACTTAGCGACAGCACAAACTACTTTTGATGATAAAGAAGCAAATGGAACTTGGAGTTTGGCAGAAACCAATGTAGGACAATTGTCTTTTTATGCACAAGATGAATTTGCTGTGACGGAAGATTTTACATTAACATTTGGTTTACGAATGGATAAAGCAATGTTTTTTGATACAGAAACAAAAATTCAAGAAAATATAGATAGAGATGGCTTTGCTTACGACCCATCTATTCCATATTTTGATCAAAATGGAAATACAACCTTTTACGATAGTACAAAGTTACCAAACGATAACCATTGGTTATTATCGCCAAGGTTAGGAATTAATTGGGATATTAAAGGAGATAAAACACAACAATTAAGAGGAGGATTAGGCGTATTTACTGGTCGTTTGCCTTTTGTGTGGATAGGAAATCAAGTACAAAATGTAAATTCTTTCTTTTATACGGTTGTAGATAAAAATTTTAAATTTCCACAAGTGTTTAGATCAAGTTTAGGGTACGACCGTAAATTTAAAAATGGAATTACTGCATCCGTAGATGTTTTGTACTCTAAAAATATCAATGCAATTTTCGCAAACAATATAGGTCTAGGAAATCCTACAGGTTCCTTACAAGGTCCTGGGTCAAGACCAATTTACCAAGCAGCAGACATTACAAATAATGCATGGTCTGTAAATAATACGAATATTGGGAACTCGTTTAATTTTACCGCAGAAATTAAAAAGAATTTTGCAAAAAACTTGAGCTTAAGTATCGCATACGATTACTTAAATGCAAAAGATGCAATTTCTCCTACCGAAGAAATTACCAATGCAACATTTGGCGCAAATCCAACAATAGGTAATGTAAATAGAGCAAGATCTGCACATTCTAAGTTTGGACACGAACATCGTTTTGTAGGTTCGGCAACAAAAAAATTTACTTATGGAAATGGAAGATGGGCAACATCACTAGCAACATTCTTTGAAGCATCTAAAACAGGTAGATTTAGTTATGTATATGGAGGAGATATTAACGGAGATGGTTCAGCACAAAACGATTTGATTTATATTCCAACAAATACAGAAATTAATGCAATGAATTTTTCAGGTACAACAGTAGAGCAAAATACACAAAGAGCAGCTTTAGAAAATTACATCCAGCAAGATTCTTATTTGAACGCTAATAGAGGTAAGTTTTCAGAGAGAAATGCAAATTTAGCACCATGGTTTACTAATTTTGATGTTCGTTTGGCACAAGATTTTAATTTTGGATCTGATAAAGATAAAAAAATACAATTTACGGTTGATATTTTAAACTTTGGAAACTTTTTATCATCAAATTGGGGATTGCGACAAATTCCTGTAAATACACAACCAATAGGAGTTAGTGTTGATAATACTGGTAATCCAACCTATTCTTTTGATACAACACAAACAACAACATTTACAAACGATTTAAGTTTGTTATCTCGTTGGCAAATGCAATTTGGTTTGCGATTTGTGTTTTAATCCATAATAACCTAAGTTCGAATAATAATTTGTTTACAGCTTAGATTAGATTTTACACAAAAAAAGCTACTCTTTAAAGGAGTAGCTTTTTTTGTGTCATGGAGCTTTTAATCCAAATAATGCATTACAAAACCCTACTGCATAATTCGGATTTAATTAACGTTACTTAGGTTGCTTTTTTATAATTTTTGTCGTTTTCTTTTTGTGTAAATGCGATTCAATAGTAAGAAAATAAATACCATTGGATATAGAGGATACGTCAATTTTATGAATGGGTTTTACTTTGTTTCTAATTTTAAGAATCTCCTTACCTAACAAGTCTGTAATTGTAGCAGTAATAATTTTACTTTTAGAATTTATGGTAATTATATCTTTAAAAGGGTTTGGGTAAATGACTGTTGCTTCAAAGGTTACATCTTTAGTGCTTAAAGGAAATGCAACATTAAATGTATGTACAACAGTTTGTCCTTGGTAAGTAGCTTCCCACTTCCAAACGCCAGTGGCATCTACATTATTCCACCAATACCAATACGAAGAGCTGTAGTTTGCTGTAAGTGTAAAATTCCAATTGGCAAAAACGCTATTATCAGGTCTTGTTATTTTTAAATTAACATTAGTATTTGCAACTTGATCTCTTAGATAGATAGCAAAATATACAGCATCATTAATTATAAAGTCATTATTAATATTAGTAGTTTCTGTTGTAGGGCAGGTATTAAATGCAGGAGGTGCAGTATGCGTTAAAACAGCATTTATATTTGAATCTACATAAGGTTTTTGCGAATTCCACCAAGTAGAAGAGTTTAAGTTATTACAATTTCCAGAGTAGGGGTCTATTAAATTATTGCTATTATCATAAACTTCAAAATGTAAATGAGGTCCAGTAGAATTTCCAGAACTGGCAACAACACCTAAAAATTCTCCTTGTACAACCATATCTCCAATGTTTTTAGAAGTTAAAGAACCATTTTTCATGTGTCCATACCAAGCAGTACTACCATCGCTATGTCTAACATAAACAGAATTCCATTGGCTATTATTTAAACTACAACTCCGATCAAAATTACCATCACTTTTAGCAATAATTTGCCCAGATTGTGCAGCAATAACTTCGGCTTGGTTATTATCAACCATATACCAACTAAAAGGCCACAGATAAATATCTACACCTTGGTGATTATAACCGCTAGGAGTATCGTAAGATTTTGTACCACAATTGTAGTCTGTTACTTGATTTGGAAATGCAGTATTATGATCTACATAATTAGAAATTGCCCAAACATCATTATAAGTAAATCCATTAGCTTGTTGTACAGGCCAACTAAAAAGTACTTGTTGAGAATTTTTAGTTATAGATGCGAATAGCTTGTTTTCGATTTGTAACTTGGTTGTATTTTTTTGGAGCATTATTTTTATAGCATCGCGTTGGTCATTTGTTAAGCAAACTGTTTTTTCTGAATTAAATAAAAACGCTCCGCCGTTCGCTTTATTTTGAGCCAATACATTGCTTATGCTAAGAGAAAATAAGAATAAATAAAAGAAAGAATATTTTTTTTTCATGATTGTTTTTTTGTGTTAAATAATGGTGTTTATTTTGTATATTAGTATTCGCTCAAAATTAGAACATAAAATCTTTACATTTTGTTTTTTAGGTAATTATTTACATTTTGTCTTCTCCTTAAAAAAAAGTACTTTTGTAGAGCAATAAAAAGCAAAAAGTTTCTAGTTATTCCTAAAGAAGATATAAATTTTATTTATATAAATTTTTTAAACTTTAAACATAATCATAAATTTTAGCCATATAGAAAATGATAGATAAAATACGTATAATAAAACAGCGTTTTGATGAAGTATCGGATTTAATTATCCAACCAGATATAATTACCGATCAAAAGCGGTATGTAAAACTCAATAAAGAATACAAAGACTTAAAAACGATTGTAGACAAAGGAGAAGAGTATCTTGCAGCTACAGATAATTTAAACGAAGCAAAAGAGATAATTGCAGATGGCTCGGATGCAGAAATGGTTGAAATGGCTAAAATGCAATTGGATGAAGCTAAGGAATTATTACCTCAATTAGAAGAAGAGTTAAAGATATTAATGGTTCCTAAAGATCCCGAAGATGCTAAGAATGTAATTGTAGAAATTAGAGCAGGAACTGGAGGAGATGAAGCAAGTATTTTTGCAGGAGATTTATATAGAATGTATACAAAATTTGCATCCGATAAAAAATGGAAGGTAGAGATTGAAGATTTAAGTGAAGGAACTTCTGGAGGATTTAAAGAAATAGTTTTTAGTCTTACAGGTAATAATGTTTATGGAACTATGAAATTTGAATCTGGAGTACATCGTGTGCAACGAGTGCCACAAACAGAAACACAAGGAAGAGTGCATACGTCTGCGGCAACAGTAATGGTTTTGCCAGAAGCAGAAGAATTTGATGTAGAAGTAAAGATGAGCGATGTTCGAGTAGATTATTTTTGTTCTTCTGGACCAGGAGGGCAATCTGTAAATACCACTTACTCTGCTGTGCGATTAACACACGTTCCAACAGGAATAGTAGCGCAATGTCAAGACCAAAAATCACAACATAAAAATAAAGATAAAGCATTTAAAGTATTACGTTCACGTATTTATGAAATGGAATTACAAAAAAAATTAGATGCAGATTCCGCAAAAAGAAATTCATTAGTTTCGTCAGGCGATCGTTCGGCTAAAATTAGAACCTATAATTATGCACAAGGACGTGTTACCGATCACCGAATAGGATTAACTCTATACGATTTGAGTAATATTATTAATGGAGACATTCATAAAATTGTAGAAGCCTTAGAGTTGGCAGAGAATACAGAGAAGTTAAAAGAAATGAACGAATTGTAAATAAAAGGCAAATAAAAAACAAAAACAATATCATTGTAAAAGTAATCCCAGTATTCAAAAACTAATAATATGATTTTAGGCAATTATAGAATAGAGAATTCCACGGTAAGAGATATTACAAATTATTTAGAAGAATTGGCACCTCTAGCAGATGCCGAAGATTTTGATAATGTAGGTTTATTGCTTGGAGATTTTAATGTTGAGGTTACAGGAATATTGGTTGCATTAGATACTTTAGAAAGCACACTAGACGAAGCTATTGCAAAAAAATGCAACCTTATTGTTAGTTTTCATCCAATAATATTTAGTGGCTTAAAAAAGATTAACGGTTCTAATTATGTTGAGCGAGTAGCAATAAAAGCAATTCAAAATAATATAGCAATATATGCCATGCATACAGCATTAGATAATTCTTTTGATGGTGTATCTGCAAAAATGTGCGCAGTATTAGGACTAGAAAACCGTAAATTTCTAATTCCAAATCCAACAAATAATAAAATTGGTATGGGTATGATTGCAGAATTTCCAAAAGAGATAGAAGAAATTGCATTTATATATTTACTAAAAGATAAGTTTAAAGCAAAAGGTGTTAGGTATTCTTCATTACTTGGAAAAAAAATAAAGAAAGTAGCCTTACTAGGAGGTTCTGGAAGCTTTGCAATTGAAGCAGCAAAAAAAGCAGGAGCAGACGTATATGTGTCTGCCGATTTTAAATACCACGATTTTTTTAAAGCAGAAAAGCGTATAGTTTTGGTCGATGTAGGTCATTATGAAAGTGAACAATACACAAAAAATCTTTTAGAGGAGTATCTTAGCAAAAAATTTAGTAATTTTGCAGTCATTTTATCAGAACACAATACAAATCCTATTAATTATATACAATAATGGCAAAAAAGAAAGAAGTTACTGTTGAAGACAAACTAAGAGCTTTATATGATTTACAATTAATCGATTCTAGAATTGATGAAATTAAAAGTACGAGAGGAGAACTTCCATTAGAAATAGAAGATTTAGAAGACGATATTACAGGTTTAAATAAACGTCTTGCAAATTTTAAAAATGATATTACGGATTTAAACGGATCAATAAAGGATAGAAAACTTGCTATTGAAGAATCTAACGTTTTGATGAAGAAATATACAGAACAACAAAACAATGTTCGTAATAACAGAGAGTTTGATTCTTTATCAAAAGAAGTTGAATTTCAAGAATTAGAAATTCAATTAGCCGAAAAGCATATTAAAGAATTTAAGGCTAAAATTGTACATAAAGAAGAAGTAATTACAGTTTCAAAAGAAAAATTATCAGGCTTAGAATCACATTTAAAACATAAAAAAGAAGAACTTTCTGAGATAATGAAAGAAACAGAGAAAGAAGAAAAAGTTTTAAATAAAAAATCGGAAGAATACGGTAAGTTAATAGACGAGCGTTTACTACAAGCATATACTAGAATCCGTACAAGTGTTCGTAATGGTTTAGCGGTAGTTGCTGTAGAAAGAGGAGCAGCAGCAGGATCGTATTTTACCATTCCGCCACAGCGTCAAATGGAAATAGCGATGCGTAAAAAAATAATTACGGATGAGCATTCTGGACGTATTTTAGTTGATATTGAGTTAGCAACAGAAGAAAAACAAAAAATGTCTAAGTTTATTTCATAACAAAAACACAAATAATTAAAAAAAGAGATCCATTTTGGGTCTCTTTTTTTAATTAATGAATTCATTTATAAAAATTATTCTAAACGGTAAACGAATTATATTAATTTGATTTTAAATGAAGTATCGTGAGAAAAGATAGATAATTTATTGCGCATTTTGAAATTGAATTAGTATAATAGGAAATTTATAAATATTTCAAGTTAATCGAGTTTCGGGTTTAATAATGTTTGTATTTTAGACGATATCTCCTTTTATAGAGAACTATATACTAAAACCCACCAAACAATGGGTAGGCTCTCTACCAAAAAAGCACTATAATATTTAGATTGATTTTTGGTGGTAAAATACAGTAGAATACCACTTAGAATAGAAATAATAATTAAATTTATAATTGCATTAGTTTGTAAATTTAATTTAAAAAACTCCAGACTAAAAAAAAGAAATAGAAACAGAAAACCAATGTGTTTTGTTTTCTTAATTCCAAGTAATTGAGGTAATGTTTTGAGTTTTATAGAATCGTAATTAACATCTCTAATATCGAAGGGTAAAGTAATAACAATAACAAAAAGAAACCGTTGTATAAAAGTAATCCAATCTGTGCTATGAATGTTCATGTAATTTTGAGTTAGAGGAAAAAATACACTAATACCAGCCCAAGAAAATGCGATTAAGAATAATTTTAATGCAGGAATATTCCTTAAAGACATTCTATCGAAAGGAAATACATAAAAAAATGTTGTAATTGCAAACGGAATTAAGATTAAAATAGCTTTTAAACGTAGTTGAAATCCATAATACACAAAACCAACAAAACCAATACCACTAATAAAATAAAGTATTTTTATGTTATTTGTAATCCAATCGCTATACCAATTTTTGCTCGTATTTAAACGTAAAAATCGTATTGTATTGTAAGAAAAAAGTGTAGAAAAAAACACAAACCAAGCAGTTTTATTTTCGGAAATACCAATTTCTAGTAATGTTATTTTTACCAAGCCAAAAACAGCAAAAGAAACGTGTAGATTACTAAAAATATAGAAATTAACTATTTTCAAAAATATAATTAGAATGTTATTGCTTGCCTTTTTACACATACTTTTGTTTAAAATGTTCTTGAGAAATCAACAATAAATACTCTTTTTTACCATTATCTGTTAAGTATGGAAAAATAGCTTGACTAATAATTTCAGAATAAATCAGAATGGAATTTTTAGTTAATTTATTCGTTACGATTTGCGCAGAAGAAATCCAAAAATCACCTAAAATTTGAAACCTTTTGTAGAGATTTTCGTATTCATTTGGTAAAATTTCCTTTCGCATCACTTTACGATCAACCAATAAATGGAATAAGGATAGAAACTGCTTTTCTCTTAATTTTGTTAATTCTAAATAGTGCTTCTTAATTTTTTTATTTTCACGTATTATCTGAACAAAATCGAGTAAAAAAAAACGATATTTATAAAAAGCATGCATAATAGTATTTGAAATATCAAATAATACCCGTAAGGTATTATTAGTATGTTTTAATGTAGACATATTCTCATCCATATTTTTTACCAATTGAAAATATAATGCAGCGATTATGTCTTCCCTCTTTTTAAAATGATAATTTAGATTTCCTTGACTAATTCCCATTGTATTTGCAATTGTTCTCAGCGTAACTTTTGCTAAGCCAAGTGTATTAAATAAATCCAAAGCGGTTTCTAAAATGATTGCTTTTGTATCTTTCATATAGCAAATATAAAATAATTAGTATTCTTGACCTAATCAAAAATATATTAGTACTTTTGACCTAAATAATTTAAAAATGAAAAAAATCACAATAATAGGTGCAGGTATTGGAGGATTAACAACTGCAATTGCTCTAAAACAGCAAGGATTTGAGGTAGAAATATTTGAAACTACGGTTAAGTTTAAAAAAGCTGGTTCTGGTATTAACTTAGCCATAAATGCGATGCAAATCTATAAAAGACTAGGTATTTATGAAGCCATTTTAAAAGCTGGAAATTATACAAATACGATAAAAATAAGAACCAAAAAATTAGGTTTATTAACAAGTACAAATTTAAAAAAAATAGAAAAAAAACACAATGTAAAAACAGTTGCAATTCACAGAGCAACATTACATAAAATATTAGTTAAACATTTAGAAAATACAGAAATTAAATTGAATATGAGGCTAAAATCACTAGCACAAGAGAATGGAAAGGTAATTTTAAATTTTGAAGATGGTACGAGTCATATTGCTGAAATTGTAATTGGAGCAGATGGAATTCATTCTAATGTTCGTAATTCAATTTTTGCAGACACAATACTTAGAGATGCAAAGCAAGTCTGTTGGAGAGGAATTTCAACAGTCTCTATTGATGCCAACCATAGAGAAGAATTAAATGAAATTTGGGGAAAAGGAAAAAGATTTGGTTTTGTGCAAATAACGAAACATGAAGTATATTGGTATGCATTAATAAATAAAAAAGACTTTAAATCTAAAGATGTAAATTTAATAACGATTTTTTCAGATTACCATCAAACAGTTAAAGATATTATTACAAATACACCTAAAGAAAATATTCTTTGTAATGAAATTTGGGATTTAAAACCAATTGTTAATTGGCATAAAGGAAACGTTTGTCTTGTAGGAGATGCAGCACATGCAACCACGCCAAATATGGGGCAAGGAGCCGTACAAGCAATAGAAAGTGCAATGGCATTAAGTATTAGTTTAAAGGAAGCAAAAAATGCAATAGATGCGTTTAACAGATATCAAAAAATACGCAAAGAAAAGGCAAATTATATTGTTAAAACGAGTTGGTCTATTGGTAAAATGGCACAATCTAATAATTTGATAGTTTGTGTTTTAAGAGATTTTATAGTAAAATTGATACCAAAATCTGTTACAGAAAAACAAAGTAAAAAAATGTTTGAATTAAATTTTTAAAATAAAATTGGTATCATGCCAACTCAACATCAAAATACGCAATTAATTTTCTACGAAAAAACTAGGAAAAGATAGTTCGATTAAAAAGTTAAAATTGAAAATTTTAAGTTTAAAGGTTTTAAGTTTTCCTTTATTGAGGGAATTAATTGCTCTCCAAACTCTAAATATAATTCTGAAAAATTGACTTGCCGCTCTTGTAAACATTGCTTAGGAAATAACTGATTTTGTATTTCAGAAATTCGATTTACCATATTCTTTAATTTTAAATTTTCAGCTTTAAGTAACCTTTTTTCTAAATTATTAAGACCCTTTAGTTGCTTTTTTTCTTGAGCATTTACAGCACCAATAAAAGATTTGTCAGTTTTACTGGCAATTTCTTTTAAATGAGAAAATTGTTTTTGTAAAAAAACTTTTTGTTTGCTAAAATCCAAATCTAAATTAGACATCTCAGTTACTTTTTTACGAATTAAATCGTGCTGTTTTAAAAAAAGTTCGTTTTTAGAAACAAGTAATTTTTTTAATTTTCGAGATTGCTTTTCGTTTAAAATTAAAGCCGAATTACGCAGTAATAAAATAGGAAATGTAACATTTACTTTTTTAAAGTAAGATTTTAATTCTAACCAATATGCCAATTCGCCACCACCACCAATATAACAAAGGTTTGGTAAAATAATTTCCTGATACAAAGGGCGTACGATTACATTTGGAGAAAAACGTTGTGGGTAATTTTTTAATTCTGTAAGTATTTCCTCCTTAGAAAAAGTAATGTTTGTATTATTAATTCGATATAAATTTCCATCTAATATAATACGTTCTCGTAATTTATCGGTTAGGTAAAAGAGATTTATTTTACGTGGGTTTACCTGAATTTTATAATTTTCGCTAAGGGTTTTATTTGTTTTTGTTACTTCTTTAAAAGAAGTTTGTTGTAATAATTCTTCTTTTGCAAACGGAATAAATTCCTTTTTTAAGTCCGCATTATCTGCATCTAAAATTACCAAGCCATAATCTTTAAATAATTCGTTAGTTAAATAACGAGTAGCATCTGTAAGATTATTGTGTTTAAGATAGCTATTCTTAAAAAGTTGCGTGAGGTATTTGCCATTTTTTGAAGTGCCAAATAAGGCTGTAATTTTTTCAAAAACGAGGTCTAAACCTTTGGTGTCTAGCTTGCCAACAGCACCAGAACTATTTCGATTCCAAGTTATTTTTTTAGTATTAAAATTAAAATATTGAATTTCTTCAAAATCATGATCTTCGGTAGCCATCCAATAAATAGGAACAAAATTATATTTAGAATATGTAACTTTTAGTTCTTCGCAAAGATTAATTGTAGAAATTATTTTATACAAGAAATACAACGGACCAGTAAACAAATTAAGTTGATGACCAGTGGTAATTGTAAATGTTTGTTCTTTAGATAATAGATGTATATTTTGTATTGTTTTTTCGGAGCAGGAACTATTTTTGTATTGTTTTAATAATGAATTTACCAAAATTTTTCTATTGCAAAGTGTTTTAGAGTTTGTTTTTGCGATTAATTGTTTTTCAAAATTTTGTATCGTAGGAAATAATTTGTAATAATTTGTTAATTGGTCAGATTTAGCAAGAAAATCCGTTACTGTTTTAGAAAAATAACCAGTTTGTTTGTAAGTTATTGTATTCATGACGTTCTACAAATCTTTAATTTTACTATACGTTACAGGATGGCCATACAAGTCAAAATCTGTAGCTTCGGTAATTTCTATATCTATAAATGTGCCTAATTGTAAAAAATGTTTGGTAGCATCTACAATTACTTCATTGTCTACATCAGGCGAATCAAATTCGGTTCTACCAATGTAATCATTTCCTTCTTTTCTATCAAAAATACAAGTAAAAATTTTTCCAACTTTCTCTTGGTTGCTATGAAAAGAAATTTCGGCTTGTATTTCCATAATTTCAGCAACACGTTGTTCTTTTATTTCTTGAGGAATGTTATCGTCTAACAAATAAGCACTAGTGTCTTCTTCGTGAGAGTAAGTAAAACAACCAAGACGTTCAAATTTACTTTCGCGAATAAATTCTTTTAATTCTTGAAAAATTTCTTCTGTTTCGCCAGGATAACCAACAATCATAGTTGTTCTAATAGCTATATTTGGAACAGATTTTCGGAATTGAGCAACGAGTTTTCTGGTTTTTTCGGAAGTAGTACCACGTTTCATCGATTTTAATAATTCTGTATTGATATGCTGCAAAGGAATATCTAGATAATTACAAATTTTCGGTTCGTTTTTCATGACTTCCAATACATCTAACGGAAATCCTTTTGGAAATGCATAATGCAATCGTATCCATAAAATGCCATCAATTTTAATTAATTCTTTAAGCAATTCCGCTAAAGCTCTTTTTTTGTATATATCTAAACCGTAATAAGTTAAATCTTGCGCAATTAAGATAAGCTCTTTAATTCCTTTTTTGGCAAGTTTTTTTGCTTCAATTACTAAGTTTTCAATAGTTTTTGAAACGTGTTTTCCACGCATTAATGGAATTGCACAAAAGGAGCAAGGTCTGTCACAGCCTTCGGCAATTTTTAGATATGCGTAATGTTTTGGAGTGGTCGTTAAGCGTTCTCCAATCAATTCGTGTTTGTAATCTGCTTCTAACGCCTTTAATAAATTTGGCAAATCATGCGTGCCAAAATATTGATCGACATTATCAATTTCTTTTTCTAAATCAGGTTTATAGCGTTCGCTTAAACAGCCAGTAACAAAAACCTTATCTATTTCGCCATTCTCTTTTTTTTGTGCATAGTGTAGAATCGTATTTACAGATTCTTCTTTAGCTTTTCCAATAAAACCACAAGTATTAATAACCACAATATTACCATCATCTTGTTCATCTTCGTGTACAACCTCTTTGTTATTTGCTTTTAGTTGTCCCATTAGAACTTCGCTGTCAATGATGTTTTTAGAGCAACCAAGAGTTACTACATTTATTTTGTTTTGTTTGGAATATTTTGTTCGCATATTATTTTGTTGTAGGCTTAAAAAGAATTCGAAAGTTAGTTAATCAATAAAAAATGTTGCGATTCAATTCTTTTATTTACTTTTACGCAAAGGTAGCAAACCATTTACTATTAACCTCAGTTCGATATAAAATTTGTTTATAGTGTAGATAAATTTCAGAAATACAACTGTGTAGCAAATGACGAATGCCTATTTAAAATTAAAAAATGACAGTAAAACGATTATTGGCATTAGATGTATTTCGAGGAGCAACAATGATGCTCATGATTTTGGTTAATACACCAGGGAGTTGGTCTTATGTTTATCCACCATTTCGACATGCTGCATGGCATGGTTTTACATTGACAGATTTGGTATTTCCATTTTTCTTATATATTGTTGGCGTTTCTATGTGGTTTTCTATGCAGAAAAGTAAACAATCCAAGCATGTAAAACCGATACAAAAAATTTGGATTAGAGCATTTAAAATATTTATAATTGGTACATTGTTACGCCTTTTTCCTTTTTTTGGAATTAGTTTTGCAAAAATTAGAATCATGGGTGTTCTGCAGCGAATCGCTATAGCTTATGCAGTATCAGCAAGTTTAACATTAAAAGTAAAGTTAAAATATTTAGTGCTAATCGCTATTGGTATTTTATTTGGTTATTGGTGGGTTTTAGTTGCTTTTGGAGGTAATAAACCTTTTAGTTTAGAAGAAAATGCAGTCCGTTTATTAGATTTAAAAGTCTTTGGAGAAAATCATCTGTGGCATGGACACAAAATCGCTTTTGATCCAGAGGGATTATTAAGTACATTACCAGCTATTGTTACCGTATTAATGGGTTATTTTTCAGCGTATGTTATTCAGCGTAAAAAATTAATTACAGCGATTAAAAGTCTATTGATTTATGGAAGCATAGCTTTTTTAATAGGTTGGATTTGGAGTCTCATTTTTCCAATAAATAAAGCATTATGGACAAGCTCGTATGTTTTGGTAACTGGTGGAATTGCAACAATATTACTCGCTTTTTTACTTTGGATAATAGATGAAAAAGGAATGCGAAAATGGACATTTTTATTTCAAGTTTTCGGAAAAAATGCAATATTGGGGTTTGTATTATCTGGAGTAATAGCAAGAATTTTTATGAAAATAAATTGGATGGATAGCGAAGGAACAAAATGGACAGCATACAAATGGCTGTATGCGCAAATTTTTATACCTTTGTTTGGTAAGATGAACGGTTCATTAGGTTTTGCAATTGCCCATATTATTTTTATAGGATTCATACTATGGTTTTTTTATAAAAAGCGAATATTTTTAAAAGTATAAACTTAAGTCTGATTAAGAATTTTAATTGCAGAAAACAAATAATAAAATGAAGAAATATATAATTTTGAGCACTGTTGTAATAGCTTTTTTATCTTGTAAAGGAGATGATACTTTTGAGCCAAACAGAGAAATGTATTTTCCGCCTTTATCTGGAAATAATTGGGAAACGGTGTCTCCAAGTAATTTAGGATGGAATATTAATAACATGCCGAATCTACTAAACTTTTTGGATGATAAAAACACCAAAGGGTTTATTATTTTAAAAGATGGTAGAATTGTTGTTGAAGAATATTTTAATGGACATGGTAAAAATGCCAATTGGATTTGGTATTCTGCATCTAAAAGTCTGACATCTGTTGCAGTTGGTATTGCACAAGACGAAGGTTTTTTAAATATAAATGATAAAACATCTAACTATTTAGGAGATAATTGGTCTTCACTTACTACAGAAAAACAAGATTTAATAACCATCAAACATCACTTAACGATGACTACTGGTTTGGTAAATAATCAAGCTAATTTTTTAGAGTGGATTTGTACAACATCAGATTGTATGCAATATGTTGCAGATGCAGGTTCGGTTTGGGCATATCATCAAGGAGCATTTATTCAAACACAACATATTTTAACACAAAGTACAGGAATAAATTTTAAACCATTTATTAAAACACGAATTTTAGATAAAATTGGTATGCAAGGAAGTTGGAGTAGTTTGTCGTATTTGAATCTTTTTTCAAGTACTACTAGAGGTATGGCGCGTTTTGGATTATTAGCATTAAATAAAGGGAAATGGAATGGTGCGACTGTTCTAAGTGAAACCTATTATAACGATATGGTAAACACTACTCAAAATTTGAATAAATCGTATGGATATCTATGGTGGTTAAATGGAAAGGAAAGTTTTATAACTACAAATTCGCAAGAGTTTACAAATTCTATAATACCAAATGCACCAAATGATATGTTTGCAGCATTAGGAGCAAAAGATCAAAAAATTTACGTAATACCAAGTAAAAATATGGTTATAATTAGAATGGGAGAAGATGCTGGAGGAGATTCTTTAGGAATGTCAGGTTTTGATAATGAACTTTGGAACAGAATTAATTTGGTAATTAATTAAAACAATTGCCAATACTTTTTTAATAATTTAGGAGTTATTGTAATGACATGAAACGTATTTTTTTATATCTATTTTTAATTTTAATATTAGATGCTTCTTGTAAAAGTGAAGCTGTTGAAGTTGTACAGCCAATAAATAAAAAAGCGGTATGGATTGCAAATGCATTTCAGAGTTTAGAAAATAATCGTTATCCAAAAATAAGAGCCATTTCTTGGTGGCATGAAAATTTTGACAATTCATTTTTAAAAGTAAATTCGACATCAGAGAGTTTAATGTCTTACAAGCAAGGAGTGCAATCTGTTACCTTTTTGGAATCGGTAGTTATAAATGCAAATAAATTAGAAGCACCATTAGAAGGTATTTATCATGCTGCTTTTCCAGATTTTGGAGGTACAGAAGATATAGTTTCTGTCCATAAAATTACAGATTTTGAAGCACTTGTTGGTAAAGATATTGCTTGGGCTTATTTTTCAGATAATTGGTATGATACTATTTATTTTCCGATTGCTAAAGTTAATAGTATTAAAAGTATAGGTAAAATCCCATTTATTAGAATGATGCCAAGGTCTAATTTTGACGAGGGAAGTCCAGATCCAAATTATAGCATGCAAAATATTTTAGATGGTAATTATGATGCTGCAATTACACAATGGGCAATTGCAGCGGCAAATACAAATTCGCCTTTACTGGTAGAATTTGGTACCGAAGTAAATGGTAATTGGTTTCCTTGGAATGGGCAATATAATGGAGCTGGAGAGACTACAGAATATGGCGATATTAATTTAGCAGATGGAGCAGAGCGATTTAGAGATGCTTATCGACATATTATTACTATTTGCAATGCAAATGGAGCTACAAATATTACTTGGTTTTTTCACATAAATGCTTACGGAGAACCTAATGCTTCTTGGAATGATATTGCTGCTTATTATCCAGGAGATACTTATATTGATTGGTTGGGAGTGAGTATTTATGGACCACAAAAGCAAGGCGAAAACTACCAAGAATTTTCCGATATTTTGGACGCTATTTATCCAAAATTATTAAATATATCCGATAATCCAATTGCTATTTTAGAATTTGCTATTACGGAACTTGAATGAGATTTGTACTATAAAAGGCAACCAACTTTATTTAAAAAAAGAATCCACAAATTCAATTTTATTAAAAACTTGTAAATCGTCGATACCTTCGCCAACACCAATATATTTTACAGGAATTTGAAATTGATCGGAGATACCAATTACCACACCACCTTTAGCAGTACCGTCAAGTTTAGTTACGGCAAGAGCATTAACTTCGGTAGCTTTGGTAAATGCTTTTGCTTGTTCGAAGGCATTTTGACCAGTAGAACCATCTAAAACTAATAAAATTTCGTGAGGAGCATCGCCAATTACTTTTTGCATTACTTTTTTAATTTTTGTAAGCTCATTCATTAAGTTTACTTTATTGTGTAAACGTCCAGCAGTATCAATAATAACTACATCGGCATCTTGTTTTACGGCAGATTGCATTGTGTCAAAGGCAACAGAAGCAGGGTCGGAACCCATATCTTGTCTTACCATTGGTATATTTACTCTGTCTGCCCAAACTTGTAATTGGTCAATAGCAGCAGCTCTAAACGTATCGGCAGCACCAAGTAAAACTTTTTTACCTTGTTTTGTAAACTGGTTTGCAAGTTTACCAATTGTAGTGGTTTTTCCAACACCATTTACACCAACTACCATAATAACATAGGGTTTTTTATCCGAAGGAATATGAAATTCAGTTGCATTACCAACATTTGTCATTGCTAAAAGTGCAGCAATTTCTTTTCTAAGAATTTTATTTAATTCATCTGTACCTAAATATTTATCTTTGGCAACTCTAGCTTCAATTCTATCAATTATTTTTAGTGTCGTATCTACACCAACATCCGAAGATACGAGTACTTCTTCTAAATTATCTAAAACTTCATCATCTACTTTAGATTTTCCTGCAACAGCTTTAGAGAGTTTATTAAAAAAAGTAGTTTTTGTTTTTTCTAACCCTTTGTCTAGGGTTTCTTTTTTTTCTTTTGAAAAAAGTTTTTTAAATAGGCTCATTTTTTGATATTTGTTTGTATTTCTACAAATAAGATTTTGATATTTCTAGTATTTGAGTGTAAAAATAACAAAAAAAGCTACCATCGTTATAATAGTAGCTCAATAATATTTTGTTAAAAGAATTTTTATTTATTAAAAAAATCTTTTGTTTTAGAAGGATCCATAATTTTTTCTACAAAAATGTAAGCTCCAGTTTTTGGAGATTTTACCATTTTTATAGCTTTTGCTAATCTCTTAGATCCTGTTTGTAACGATGCTACTGATTTTTTTGCCATAACTTTATGTGTTATTTGATATTTTTACTAAAAAAAATATCTAAATTTATTTAATTTCTTTATGAACTGTCATTTTCTTTAAGATAGGATTAAATTTCTTTAATTCCATTCTATCAGGAGAGTTCTTTTTGTTTTTTGTTGTAATGTATCTAGATGTACCTGGTTTTCCAGTTGCTTTGTGTTCTGTACATTCTAAAATAACTTGAATTCTGTTACCTTTCTTTGCCATAATTCTCTATTTTTTTAGGAATCCTTTTTCTCTTGCGTCTTTTAAGACAGCAGAAATACCTAATTTATTGATGTTTTTTAATGCTGAAGTAGATACCTTTAAGGTAATCCATTTATCTTCTTCAGGAATGTAGAAGCGTTTCTTCATTAAATTCGCTTTGAATTTTCTTTTTGTTCTATTCAAGGCGTGAGAAACGTTGTTTCCTACCATTGCCTTCTTTCCTGTAAGTTCACAAACTCTAGACATTGTTTTCTTTGTTTAAAATCGAGGTGCAAAAGTACAGATACTTTATAAAACCAGCAAATATTTTTACTTGTATTTTATTAAAAATATTTTAGAAGCAACTCAGAAGATTGTATTATGAATTTTTTGTCACCTGTTTTACTTAAAAATGGAGACAAATAATTTGGGTTAAGAGTTTATTTTTATTTTGTTATTGTAAATTAGATTTCCATCTAGTCGTACTCATAAGATGACTACTATTTTTATATGCGATTTATATCAAACTGTTATTTAATAAGGCGTACAAGCCTGTTTCATTGAAAACTATTTTATAAATTATACTTAAATATCCATTAAAACGCATATATTTGACACCAACCATGACACCAATAATATGTATTTTTATTTAAAAGACACAAAAGCAGAAAAGAAAACATTAATTTATTTTAAATATAAAAACGGAAGCGAGAAACGTTTTGTCTACTCAACAAAGGTAAAAATTTCTCCTAAAGATTGGGATTTTCAAGCAAAATTTGTAAAATCTAAAAAAGGGAGAACCGATTTATATATCCTTGCAAAAAAAATAAGCGTTTACTTAGATTTTTTTAAAAGATTGGATTCTCATTACGAAATCAATAATGAAAAGCTAACGCATCAAAAATTAACTATTGAATTTGAGGATAACTTTAATAAGAAAAAGAAAAAAAGCATATTATCTGTCGCAGATTGGTTTGATATTCTGATAGACGAAAAAAGAAAGCCAAATACAAAAACACATACAAAATATATTAAAGCAAAGGAAAGTTTAATTCAATACGCTAAGTCAAAAAATAAGGAATTAACCTTTGATTTGTTTTCTGATTTTACAGATTTTCCAAAATTTATGTACAAGCAGTATAATTATAACGATAATAGTTTAAGTCGACATTTTGGATATATAAAAACATTTTTACTTTGGACTTATAAAAGGAAATTACACGATAT
>Ga0256840_1000414_pt1 | contig 44347 bp, 46 predicted proteins | sample 355202metaG_FD_185969 | JGI IMG/M metagenome (GOLD analysis project Ga0256840, IMG submission 185969) | Hydrothermal vent microbial communities from Mid Atlantic Ridge, Atlantic Ocean - 355-202 | ecosystem: Environmental > Aquatic > Marine > Hydrothermal vents | place: Atlantic Ocean: Mid...
TCCTCAGTCATAAATTAATGAAGTTAATTTTTCTTATCAAACTCCGTTTAGGTCTGTGGTGAGCGGCAACAGCTCTGTTGATTGAAGTCATAACAGAGCTGTTGCTTCTATAGGTAAATTTTATTGGCTCGGGTATTTTACAAAATATTTTTAAAGAAGAAACATTAACAGCCACTACTAACAATAACATAGGTAGGTGGTACTGTAGCACTTGTTGCCGAACTATACTGAACCTCACAGCCCACAACACCACCGAGTCTAAAGCTGTATTTTTGTGTATTTCCTACAGGAGTAAATCCGTCTGAGTCTATCATAACCTTAATATAGTCAGCTCTGGGGTAAAGAAAAGTAGTATAGACATCGCCATTATTGTAATCAGCTATACCATCGCCATTAGTATCTACAGCTGCCCCAGTCTTAATGTTGGGGTGAGTTGAGAGCAAGGCTTTAGCATGAACTATATTTGCCGCCGACTGTAGAGCTGCTTTCATACCATTTAATGAAGCAATTTTTGCATCCTTACCTAGGTCAACAAATTTCGGCAATGCGGTTGCGGCTAAAATCCCTAAAATTACAATAACCATGATTAATTCAATTAATGTAAACCCGTGCTGCTTATTTTTTGTCATCTTTCTTTCCTTTAATATAAAAAACAGTAATGGTATAGAGTAAAGCCTAAATTAACTTATAATTCTAGTACAAACAATTTTTTATCAGGTATTTATGTTAATTATGTGATATTAATCATCTTTCTTGTTTTACTAAACTGTTAAAAAATACCCACTATGAGTATAAGAACTTTTATTTTTTGTGATATTTGTAACCCTCAAGGGCTCAGGTCTATAGAGTTTCGTCGCCGTCCGAGGAGCGACCGGACAGGGCGGCGTTTATCAGATGGGCGGTCTTGGGTTGAAGGTACTATATCGGCTGCAGTAGAAAATGGCTGGAGTATTAATCGTGAGGGCAAACATATCTGCCCTGTGTGTAAAGAGCACATGCAACTAGAGTAATTAAAATACAAGGCAGTAACAGGTAGCCACAAAGATAACTTGGGGGTGCTCTAGGCTAGTTTGTGCCGCTAGAAGGCGGAAAATAATGTACTTTTCCTGTTTAACTACCTGCAGAGCATTTAAAAACACATAATTTAAGGTACTTATGAGTAAATTAATATTGCAGTTATTGGGGGCTTTTATTTTATCGAGTGCTGTTGTTTCAAGTTATGCTGCTGGTGCGGATAGATCCGCAACTAATTTTAACTGTGTGGAAGCGGGGGCTAATGGCATTACTGGCAAGTTATATACTAAAACCACGGCACAATCTTTTAACTTTGATGTGATAGCTTTGCGTGATGCAACGCAGGTAGAGACTGATTTTGCGAATCTTATAGATCACAATGTTACGTTTGAATTGGTGGATGCAAGTATTGGCTCATGTACGAGTTATCCGGTTATTAGCTCACAGCCTATAAATTTTACAGCAGGTGATGCGGGTAGAAAAACAAGCAACATAATAAGTTCCAGCGTTGCATACAGTCATGTTAAATGTCGAATTACGGATGCTGCTGTTGTCGGCTGTTCTACAGATAGCTTTGCCATTCGCCCTACACGCTTTAGAACCGTTACGTCTAATATGAACAATGTCAGCTCAGGTACAGGTATTACGGCAAAAGCAGGTAGAGATTTTTTTACTATCACGGCAAATACAGGCGTGGCTGGCTATAACGGTATACCAAAAATTAATAGTACTCTGCACGACCATAATAATAGCGCCCAAGCAAATAAATTATCAGGCGTATTTGCAAGTGCAGATAAAAATACCGGAGCAGCGGTCGGCTCACACTTTAAATATGATGAAGTCGGTTTGGTCTTATTCGCAGCTAATGATATTTATGATGATAGTTTTACCTCTGTAGATCAAGCAGGAGGTGACTGTATTGTCGGGAGTTTTACGAATACCTTGGTTGGTGGCAAGGTCGGATGTAATTTTGCTTATCATTCGACTTTAACGATAGGGCGATTTATTCCAGATCATTTTGATGTTTTGTTGAATGCACCAGAATTTAGCACCGCCAATACTACCTTCACTTATCTCGGTCAGTCAGTGAGGTATACAATCAGCCCCGTTGCTGTATTAACGGCAAAAAACGCAACGGGAATGACGACTAAAAATTACACAGGAAGTTATTGGAAAATAAATCCAATAGATGCAAGTTATGGCATTACGCCTATTTATACAGAAGCTAGCCATGCATTAATGGTTATTGATGCGAGTGCGCCTGCAGTAATGGATAATGGCGAGGGTCGTGGTACTCTCAACTTTTCTGATACCAGCAGCAATATTTTGGCGCTTGCAAAAAGTACTTTAACAGCACCTTTTGATGCTGAAATTGCATTGAGTTTTACGCTGGTTGATACGGATGGAGTCGAGGTGGCGAATGTTAATGGTTTGCCGCAAACTAACCCAGTTGTTTTTGGAGCGCCTTCTGCAGGCAATGGCATTGGTTTTTCTGGCACTAAAGAGCAGCGCTGGGGGAGAATTGCTTTAGCTAACGCTTACGGGTCTGAATTAATGCCGCTTAGCGTTCCACTATATACTGAGTATTATGATGGGCGTAACTTTATAAAGAATCTTGCTGATAATAGTACGGTAATAAATTTAGCAACACAGCTTAGTTTAAATAATGGCAGTACGACAAAAGCGGGGAATCAGGCGATAACTATCGGAACAACAGGGAGTACCACAGCGACATTAACGAATAGCCCTTTTTCTGGTGGTGACGCAGGCTTGGCGTTTAGTACTGCAAATGCCTATGGTTATTTTGATTTATCTTTATTAAATACAATTGATTCTTGGTTATTGTTCGACTGGAATGCTAATGGTCTGCATGATGATTTACCTACGGCACGGGTTAATTTTGGACTTTACAAAGGTAATAATAAACAAATTTATTTTAGAGAAGTTTATTAGCTTAAGCAGTGTTGTAATTTTACTGATAAAATGAAAGCTTTTTCATGTCTTAATACAAGTTTTACTAAGACTTTATCTTTTATAAGTTAACAAGGAGAGTCAACATGTTTTGTTATCACTGCCAGGAAGCCAAAAAGAATGTTGCTTGCGATACTGCGGGTATTTGTGGGAAAAAAGCCGATGTTTCTAGTCTACATGATTTATTGACATATACCCTAAAAGGCCTATCTTTTTATGCTGTGAAAGCTGCAGAAGTAGGAATTAGTGCGCAAAATATTGATCAATTTACGGCGCGTGCGCTGTACTCAATGGTCACTAATGTTAATTTTGACGCTTCAGTCTTCGTACAATTAATTGCTGAAACTGTACAGCGCCGTGAATATTTAAAACGCTTATTGCTGGCAAAAGGTGTTGAATTAAACGAGGCGATACCTGAAGAAGCTCAATGGCAGTATGAGCTCTGTGATAAAGCTGCCTTTGTTAAAGTGGGTGAAACCGTTGGCGTTATGGCAGGCGGTGAGCTATCTAGTGAGCAAGCTGACCTACATGCTGCGCGAGAAATGCTAATTTATGCAGCTAAAGGGCTAGGTGCTTTGCTAGAACATATTCAAGTATTGGATATGTTTCACGTGGAACATTATGCTTTTATGCATAAGCTTGTTGCTTATACTCTGCGTACAGATGTGAACTTAGATGATCTTTTAGCCATGAACTTTAAGGCGGGTGAGCAGAGTTTATTGTTGATGAGCTTACTAGAGCAGAGTAATATCCAAAAATTTGGCCAGCCTGAGCCAACAATAGTACACCTAGATACTTGGGATAAGCCCGGTATTCTTGTGACTGGCAGTGATTTACAAGATTTACATGACTTATTAGAGCAAAGCGCGGGTTCAGGTGTAGATATTTACACTCATGGTGAAATGATTGCTGCCCATAGCTACCCTGCTTTTAAGAAATATTTTAATTTAGTCGCAAATTATGGCGGTGCATGGCAGGAGCAAAAAACTCAATTTAGTAAATTTAAAGGTCCTGTTTTAGTCACAAGCAATAGCCTGCAGCAACCTAAAAAAGACTATATTAATAAAGCTTATACTTCTGGTATGGTCGGGTGGCCGGATGTGACCCATATAGATAAGCGTCGAAGTAGTGAAGCTAAAGATTTTTCGGCGCTTATTGAGCAAGCTAAAAAATGCGCCCCCCCTACCCCGCTTACCAAAGGTGCGGTGACGGTTGGTTATGGATTACATGCGCTTTTTACGCTAACTGAAGCTATTGCCAGCGGAATTAAATCGGGTGATATTCAGCGAATTATAGTTTTGGTGGGTTGTGATGGTCGCCATAAAGAGCGCCGTTACTACACGCAATTAGTTGAGGCTTTGCCGAAAGATACGCTTATTTTAACCGCCGGTGATACTAAATATCGTTTTCATGATTTAGACTTAGGTGAGATTAATGCTATTCCACGCCTACTTGATGTTGGGCAGGCGTATGATTTTTATGCGATATTAGAATTTATAAGGCATTTGCAAAAAACGATGCAATTAAGTCATCTATCGGAACTACCTATTTCTTTTAATATCGCTTGGTATGAGCAGCAAACTATTTTAATGATGTTGGCGCTATTTTCACTGGGCATTAAAGATGTACGTATTGGGCCAACTTTGCCCCCATTTTTTAGCGCAGGGATTTTAGAAAAATTAACTCAATCTTTAGCGATTAAAGGTATTGATACGCCTGAAAATGATATTGCCGCAATGTTAGGTATTGAAATAGTTTCTGAAGATGCCGTAGAAGTTAAGGCGGATAGTTAAATTCAATAATAAAAAGATGATTGAACGAATAATTGAACGCTCGATTTATGCTTGTCGCTGGTTATTAGCACCGATTTATTTAGGCATGAGTATTGCTTTAATGGCTTTAACCGTTAAGTTTTTTCAAGAGTTATACCATTTCATCCCTGCTATTTTAGATATGAGTGAAGGGGCGTTAACATTGAAGTTACTTGCCTTTATTGATTTGACGTTAGTGAGTAGCTTGACCATTATTGTCATGTTTAGCGGTTACGATAATTTTGTTTCACGCTTAGATATTGCGGAAGGAACAGAAAAATTATCATGGCTAGGAACGCATGATTATGGTTCCTTGAAGATGAAAGTTGCCTCATCGATTGTGGCTATTTCATCCATACATTTATTAAAGGTATTTATGAATGCTGAGCAAATAGCGAATGACAAATTACTTTGGTATGTCGTGATTCATTTAACCTTTGTACTCTCTGCTTTTATGATGGGGATATTAGAGAAGAAGGAGAAACATTGAGCCAGTTATTGTTGCTAGGTACCTCAGCTTGCCATTTATGTGAACAGGCAGAATCTTTAGTTGTACAATTAAAACTTCCTTTTACAAAAGTCGATATTGCTGAGCAGGAGCAATGGCAAGAACGTTATGCGATTAAAATTCCGGTGTTATTGGATTTAGAGTCACAAAAAGAATTGTGCTGGCCATTTTCGAGTGCCGATATATTACATTTGTGGGAGCGGCTTTAGCTGCGATAAGGGCTAGTTTTGGTCGCTAAATCACATAGCAAAGACTTGAGAAAAGGCCGGTATTCTGAGAATAATCGAATTTATTTGCTGACAACAGTGACATATCAGCGGCAAAAAGTTTTTGCTGATATTGTTTTGGGTAGAATCGTCATACAAGCAATGCGCCAACAAGAGCAGGAAGGAAAAGTAAATAGCTTAGCTTTTGTGGTTATGCACTTATTATACGAATTCAGGCCGGATCATTTTCATTGGCTTATTAGTTTGCAAAATGGTTGGAGTTTGGCCGAAGTAATGCGCTCTGTTAAAGGTGTTTCTTCATATAAAATACAGAAAATTCGACGTGAATTAAGTGAAATAAAAGAACGTCAAGCTTTGTGGCAAAATGGATTTCATGATCATGCATTACGCAAAGAAGAGGATTTACAGAAACTAGCTCGTTATCTTGTTGCTAACCCATTAAGAGCCGGCTTGGTAAAAAAGATAGGTGACTACCCTTTGTGGGATGCCATATGGCTTTCATAGTGGGAGCGGCTTTAGCCGCGATTATTATCATCACTTTTAGTTACAAATCGTGGCTAAAGCCACTCCCAGCTTTCAAGCTGCTTTCATTTTTGCATGCTAATTCTAAAAATTGATTACTCAATAAACCTGAAATAACGATGACAAACTACAGAATAGAAAAAGATAGCATGGGTGAGTTACAAGTGCCTGCTGATGCTTTATATGGCGCGCAAACTCAGCGAGCAATTAATAACTTTCCGATTAGCGGCTTAACAATGCCGCCTGCTTTTATTAAAACAGTCGCGCTAATTAAACAAACCGCCGCTAAAGTAAATAGTGATTTAGGTGTTTTGGATGCTAAGCGAGGGCAGGCAATTATTCAGGCGGCTGAGCAAATAATTCAAGGTCAACATGCAGAGCAATTTCCTATAGATATATTTCAAACGGGCTCTGGCACAAGCACTAATATGAATGTCAACGAGGTACTCGCGCATTTGGCTTCTGCTATTAGTACTGAAGTAGTGGGTGCGAATGATCACGTTAATATGGGGCAAAGTAGTAATGATGTGATTCCAACGGCAATCCATATCAGTGCTGCTTTGGAGTGTCACCGTCAATTATTGCCTGCTTTGACACATTTAGCCGAAACTATCGAAAAGAAAGCAGACACTTGTCAGGATTATACTAAGACAGGGCGCACCCATTTAATGGATGCCATGCCGATGACTTTAGCGCAGGAATTAGGTGCTTGGGCATTACAAATTCGCAATGCTATTGCTCGAATACAAAGCACCCTGCCCCGCATTCAAAAATTAGCACAAGGTGGAACAGCGGTGGGTACGGGAATTAATGCCCATCCTGAATTTGCCGTTAAATTTGCGCAAACAATGAGTGCGGCAACTGATATAGCCTTTACACCGAATGATTCATTTTTTGAAAGCTTAAGTTGTCAGGATGCGGTTGTTGAATTATCAGGGCAATTAAAGACTATTGCTGTTAGTTTGATGAAAATAGCCAATGATTTGCGCTGGATGAATAGTGGTCCCTTAGCAGGATTAGGTGAGATTGAACTAACGGCATTACAGCCAGGTAGCAGCATTATGCCAGGTAAAGTAAATCCAGTAATTCCTGAAGCGACGGCCATGGTTGCCGCACAAGTGATTGGTAATGATGCGACGATTACGGTTGCTGGCCAATCAGGTACTTTTCAGTTAAATGTTATGTTGCCAGTGATTGCTTATAATATTTTACAAAGTATTGAAATTATCAGTCAGGTGAGCCTTGCATTGGCTGATACTGCCATTGCTGATTTCAAGGTGCGTGAGGATAATTTACAACAGGCATTAACCAGAAATCCAATTTTAGTGACCGCGTTAAATCCAATTATTGGCTATGAGCAAGCTGCAAAAATTGCTAAATCAGCTTATCAACAAGGTCGAGCGATTATTGATGTTGCCGAGGAAATGACGGATATTCCACGTGCTGAGTTAGAGAAGATTTTAGAACCTAAACAGCTTGCTGAAGGCGGGGTAAATTAATTTATAAACGCTATCTGTATAATCCAGATATTCAATAACCGTATTCTCTGATGTAGTTTATTTAGACTTATGCCGCAATTTTCATATAAAGCACGTAACGAGTTAGGAAAAAGTATTGAAGGTCTGGTTGAGGCAGAGTCTCAAGTACTTGCTGCGAAGATGTTGGCGAGTCGAGGTATGATTCCCGTATCGATACAGAAAGCGGTGATTAGTACCGATGTTATGGAAGATTTTAATCAGTGGCAGGCACTTAAAGCTTTAGGCCTGACGGATTTGATTTTATTCACTCGGCAAATGTACAGTTTAAGCAAGGCGGGTGTGCCAGTTATCAGAGCTATCCAAAGCTTAAAAACATCGACACGAAATAAAGCATTAGCGAGTGCTTTAGGTGATATTACTAAATCATTAGAATCTGGCCTGTCACTTAGTCAAGCTTTTGGTAAGCATCCACGTATTTTTGATACTTTATTTCGTAGTATTATTGCTGTGGGCGAGTCATCAGGTTCAGTCGACCAGGCTTTTTATCAGATTTCTCAATACTTAGAGCGTGAAAAAGAAACTCAAAGTCGCATAAAATCAGCGATACGCTATCCGATTATGGTGATTGGTGCTATTGGTGTTGCCTTGGCAATTGTTAATATTTATGTGATTCCTGCTTTTAAAGGCGTATTTGATAAAATAAATGCAGAACTACCTTGGCAAACTACTTTATTAATTAACACCTCTGATTTTTCGGTCGCTTATTGGCCGTATATATTAGGTACTCTTGTTATTTTTATGGTTGCTTTTAAAGCCTATATTAAAAGTGTTGCAGGTCGTTTACGCTGGGATCAGTTTATATTACATATTCCCATTATAGGAACCATTATTTCACGCGCGACGATGGAGCGTTTTTCCCGTTCATTTGCGATGATTCTAAGCTCTGGAGTGCCTTTGATTTCCGGGATTAATATTGTTGCGGGTGCTGTGGGCAATACTTTTGTTGGCTCTAAGCTAAAACAAATGGGCGTTGGAATTGAGCGCGGCGATACTATTAGTCGTATGGCGATGACGACACAGCTCTTTCCTGCCCTCGTTATTCAGATGATTATGGTCGGTGAAGAAACGGGCAATATTAGTGATATGCTGCTTGAAGTGGCAGACTTTTATGAGGCTGAAGTTGACGCGGAGGTGAAAAATTTAGCCACTGCGATAGAGCCTATTTTATTATCGGTGATTGGTGCAATGGTGTTGGTTTTAGCTTTAGGTATTTTCTTACCTATGTGGAACTTATCGTCTGCAATGAAGTGATAGGAAATTAAAAATGAAAAAATTTAACCCTGAATTGATTGTTTTTGATCTTGATGGGACTTTGGTCGATTCGGTTCCTGATCTCACCATTGCAATTAATAAGATGTTAGCGGCTGTACAGCAAACTACCTATACCGAAGATCAGGTACGGCAATGGGTGGGTAATGGCGCAGAAATGTTAATTAAGCGGGCATTAACAGGGACTCTAGAGCCTACTGATGAGCCTTATAATTTAGCTCAAGCAATCACGTTATTTAATCAGTTTTATAGCACTAAGGTGTGTGATAAAAGTAAATTATACCCTGGCGTAAAAGAAGGTTTGGAAGCACTTAAAATGGCCGGTATAAGCATGGCTTGTGTGACTAATAAGCCCGAAAAATTTACTCTGCCTTTGTTAGAGCACTTAGGTTTAAAAGATTATTTTCAGTTTATCGCTTCGGGTGATAGTTATCCTGTGATGAAACCAGCCCCATTGCCTTTATTGGAAGCTGCAAAATTTTTTTCTGTGGATGTGGCGCAATGTTTAATGGTCGGTGATTCTATTAGTGATATACAAGCAGGTAAATGTGCAGGATTTAAAACCGCTGTGGTGTCTTATGGTTATGCTGGGAAATATACGCTTGATGAGTTAGAGGCTGATTATAAGCTGGATAGAATAGATCAGCTGACTGGGTTGTTAATAGTAAAGGCTCTGCAATAAGCAATTTAAGTAGCATGAATGTCGTGCTATTATGTGCTTATGATTGTTGCATTCAAAAATCAAGCTACAGAAGATGTATTTAATGGTAAAAATACCAAGGCAGCAAGAAAATTATGCCCGCAATCAGTATGGCGAGTTGCAGCAAGAAAATTAGATCAATTGGATTCAGTTAATATTTTAGATGAACTAAAAGTTCCTCCAGGAAATAGACTAGAAGCATTAATAGGCGATAGAGAGAGCCAATTTAGTATACGTATTAATGACCAGTATAGGGTTTGTTTTACTTGGAGCGCTGGAGCGCCTGATGAAGTAGAAATTATCGATTATCACTGAGGATATTCTTTATGGTACGAATACCAACAAACCGAACACCAACGCACCCAGGCGAAATGCTATTAGAGGAATTTCTTGAGCCTATGGGGATTTCTCAGCGAGAATTGGCAAATGCCATTCATGTTCCTTATCAGCGTGTGAATGAAATTATTAATAAAAAAAGATGCATAACGCCTAGTACCGCATTGCGTTTGGCTAAATTTTTTAGTGTTACTGAAGATTTTTGGCTTAGCTTACAATTAAGATGGGATTTATATTGCGTAAAAGAACGGGAGCTAAATGAGTTGCAGTTAATAAAACCATTTCAAAGTAAACAATATAGCCCAAGTATATCGGTATCATAACACCCAGTTAATTTAATGAAGCGTGACTCAATTGCTTGTAATCGTATAAGCCACCGTGTCACTACAATAAAAAATACCTCATGACACCAGAACAATTCAAGCAATATGCCGAACAAGGCTACAATCGTATTCCTATTACGCGTGAAGTATTGGCTGATTTAGATACCCCGTTAAGCGCGTATCTTAAGTTAGCCGATGGCGCTTATTCGTACCTATTTGAATCAGTGCATGGCGGTGAACAATGGGGACGTTATTCTATTATTGGCCTGCCCTGTCAAGAGCTAGTTAAGATTTTCGGTAATGATATCCGTATCGAAAATGCAGGGCAAGTAACTGAAACATTACAGCATGATAATCCACTCGTTTGGATTGAAGCGTTTAAACAGCGATTTAAAGTGCCTGATATTGATGGTTTACCGCGATTTAATGGGGGTTTGGTTGGCTATTTTGGCTATGAAACCATTGGTTATATTGAGCCACGCTTAAAAGCAACAGCTAAAGATGACCCTATCGGCAGTCCTGATATTTTATTGATGGTATCTGAAGAAATGCTGGTGTTTGATAATTTGTCGGGCAAAATGCTGTTATTAACGCATGCAAATCCAGAGCAAGCAGGTGCTTATGACTTGGCGCAAAAACGCCTTGATGAGTTAGTGCTAAAATTACGTGAGCTAAAAGCGAATGCTCGTAGTGCGCATATTGCTAAACAAGTCGATGAAGCAGATTTTGTTTCTGGCTTTACTCAGCAAGGCTTTGAAGATGCGGTATTAAAAGCTAAAGAATATATTGTCGCTGGCGATATTATGCAAGTAGTTTTATCACAGCGATTATCTATCCCCTTTTCTGCTGAGCCCTTAGATTTATATCGTGCTTTACGCTGTTTAAATCCGTCACCTTATATGTATTATTTGAATTTAGACGATTTTCATATTGTTGGTTCATCGCCAGAAATATTGGTACGTTTAGAAGACAATACGGTGACGGTTAGGCCGATAGCAGGAACACGACCGCGAGGTAAAAATCATGCCGAAGATCTTGCTTTAGAAAAAGAATTATTAGCTGATCCAAAAGAATTAGCCGAGCATTTGATGCTAATTGATTTAGGCCGTAATGATGCAGGGCGTGTATCACAAATTGGCAGTGTAGAATTAACCGATAAAATGATTATTGAGCGTTATTCACATGTGATGCATATTGTTTCTAACGTTACAGGAAAACTAGAAGCAGGCAAAGATGCTTTTGATGTATTGAAGGCTACTTTCCCTGCTGGGACAGTCAGTGGTGCGCCAAAAATTCGCGCAATGGAAATTATTGACGAATTAGAGCCGGTTAAGCGTGGTGTTTATTCAGGCGCGGTAGGTTATATTTCTTGGTCAGGCAACTTGGATACGGCGATTGCGATTAGAACGGCTGTGATTAAAGATAAAACTTTACATATACAAGCAGGTGCAGGCATCGTTTATGATTCTGCACCGAGAAATGAGTGGGATGAAACCATGAATAAAGGGCGAGCAATTTTCCGTGCAGTAACAATGGCCGAAGCAGGCTTGGACGGAGATCGTTCATGAGTAATTGTAAAGTGGTAATGGTCGATAATTACGACTCTTTTACTTATAATTTAGTGCAATATTTTGGCGAGTTAGGTGCAGATGTTACCGTACTGCGTAATGATGAAGTGACGGTTGAGGATATTAAGGCTTTAAATCCCGATAAGATTGTTATTTCCCCTGGTCCTTGTACACCAAAAGAAGCCGGAATTTCGGTAGAAACGATACTTGCTTTTGCGGGCAACAAACCAATTTTAGGTGTCTGTTTAGGCCATCAAAGTATCGGTTATGCCTTTGGTGGTGATATTGTACATGCAAAAAAGATTATGCATGGCAAAGTGTCTGATGTTTATCATAATGATATGGGTGTGTTTAAAGGCTTAAATAATCCTTTTGTTGCCACGCGCTATCATTCTTTAGTTATTGATCAAGAGACTTTACCTGATTGTTTAGACGTGACTGCATGGACGCAAGATGAACAAGGTAATGTGGATGAAATTATGGGTGTAAGGCATAAAACCTTAGATATTGAGGGCGTGCAATTTCATCCTGAGTCTATTTTGACTGAGCATGGCCATGATATGTTACGTAATTTTTTACAGCGTTGATTGTTAATACGGTAGGGCGGGCTTTAGCTCGCCTGTATCTTAATTGTTAACCTTAGGGAGCAAAATTCAATAATACCCGAAAGCACCGCTAGCCCTGGAAGGACTGGCGATGCTTCATAAGCTAAAATTGCGAGTTTTATTTAACTTAGCGGACTAAAGCCCGCCCTACTCTGATACCTAAATGAATATACAGACCGCCTTACAAGCTGTGCTTGATAAACAAAATTTAAGCCGTTCAGAAATGCGTGATGTGATGCGTATTATCATGGGTGGAGAGGCAACAAATGCACAAATTGCTGGATTTCTAATTGCTTTACGCTGTAAAGGTGAAACGGTTGAAGAAATCGCTGCTGCCGCTGAAGTGATGCGTGAATTAGCCACAAAGGTTAATATACAAGGCGAGCACATTATTGATACCTGTGGAACCGGAGGTGATGGCGCAAATACTTTTAATATCTCGACTACCTGTGCTTTTGTCGTGGCTGCTGCAGGCGGAACAGTCGCTAAACATGGTAATCGCTCAGTATCTAGTCGTTCGGGCAGTGCTGATGTACTTGAAGCGGCTGGTGTCAATTTGCTGTTATCAGCAGAACAAGTAGCGCAGTGTGTTAATACTATCGGTGTAGGTTTTCTATTTGCCCAAAAACATCATGGTGCAATGAAACATGTTGCTGGTTTGCGTAAAGAAATGGGTGTGCGTACTTTGTTTAATTTACTCGGCCCTTTAGCTAATCCGGCAGGCGCACCTAATCAAATTTTAGGTGTTTTTGCACAGCAATGGGTAGAGCCTTTAGCGCAGGTTTTACACGCTTTAGGCAGCAACCACGTGTTAGTGGTTGCTGCTGAAGATGGCTTAGATGAAATCAGCATAGCCAGCCCAACATCGGTGGCTGAATTAAAAGATGACCAGATTACTACGTATTCAATAACCCCTGAACAATTTGGCTTACAACGCGCTGACTTAGCTGAACTAGCGGTCAATAATGTACAAGATAGCTTGCGGATGCTGAAATCCGTATTGGATAATCAACCTGGCCCTGCTTTAGATATCGTTGCTTTAAATGCGGGTGCTGCCATTTATGCGGCAGGTTTAGTTGATTCATTAGCTGCCGGCATCAGTAAAGCACAAGAGGTAATAGCTTCAGGTGCGGCTAAAGAAAAGTTGAATGCACTGGTGAATTTTATGTAGGGCGAACTTTAGTTCGCTCTACTCTCTTTACTTATATAGAAAAGGGACAAGAACTGTTTCGTTATTTTTACTACCTATAAACTTATGACTGATACTCCCGATATTTTAAAAAAGATTCTTGCTAAAAAAACAGAAGAAGTCGAAAAACGTAAACAACGTATGTCGATTGAAGATTTACAAGGCATTATTGGTGACTCTGAAAAGCCACGAGGTTTTGCGCGTGCTTTGCAGGATAAAGCCGCCAGTAAAAAGCCAGCGATTATTGCGGAAATTAAAAAGGCATCACCAAGCAAAGGCGTGATTAGGGAAAATTTTAAACCTAATGAGATCGCTCAGGATTATGCGATGAGTGGTGCAAGCTGTTTGTCGGTATTAACAGATAAAGAGTTTTTTCAAGGCAGCGAAGTCAACTTGCAAATGGCACGTCAGTCCTCTCCATTGCCGGCACTGCGTAAGGATTTTATGATTGATCCTTACCAAATGTATGAGTCGCGTGCGTTAGGTGCAGATTGTATTTTATTAATTGTTGCGGCTTTATCTGATACGCAAATGCATGAATTGGCTGATATAGCAGAACAGTTGAACATGGATGTACTGGTAGAAGTGCATGATGCGGCAGAAATGGAGCGTGCTTTAACGCTGGATACACCATTAATTGGTATTAATAATAGAAATTTGCGTACTTTTGCAACTTCATTACAAACAACGTTAGATTTAAAGCCTATAGTGCCTAGTGATCGTTTAGTGATTACTGAAAGCGGAATTCATACGCCTGCCGATGTGCAGTTGATGTTAGATAATGACATTTACACTTTCTTAGTTGGCGAAGCTTTTATGGCGGCAGAGCACCCAGGAGCCAAAATGCGTGAGCTGTTTAGTTTGTAAAGCAAGTATAAAAAAACGGGAGTTTAATTCCCGTTTTTTGAATGAGATTAACGCTAGTTCTATGGCTTATATTTATCCATTGCTTTAATAATGGACAGTGCTTTAGCGATGGTTATTTTAGCGGCATCATCTAGCTCTGTATTCTTGTATATCTTGTCTAATAAGCCTTCTGTCACCAGTGCCTCTTTTACCCAACGTTTGACCATTCTATAATTAGTTGCAACTTTTGCCTCTTCACCTGTTTTTGGGTTTTTCATAACCACAGTGCGTAGCTCAATTTTTGGCGCAGCTAGTTTGTTAATCTTAGTCTGAGTCACTTCGGCTGGTGGCTCTACATTTATTTCAGTCGAATTTTCTGCGAGTGTTGGCTCAGTTTTATTTTCAGTGACTGGCGCTTTTTGTGGTGTGGGAGGCTGTTTAAAGGCAACCGCTCCTGGGTTAGCAGCTTTTTTGCTTGGTGCTGCGCTATCTTCATCATCAACAACAGCGTAAACCACGTAGGCAACATAGATGACTGTTAAAATAAAAAAAACCTCTGACATGATGTCACTCCCCTTGTCGTTATAATTATTATTTTTTTAGTTATTATCTTTGTTAATAACTGATTGTTTTAATGAGTATATGGCAAAGTCACTAAATACGCCAGAAAAGCCGATGCATTAAGCTTCTGTTATTTAATAAATCTTTGGATTTAGGCGATAGGGTAAAACTGTATTGAAAGATTAATTAATTAATAAGGTCCCTACCCCTTGATCGGTAAATAACTCGAGTAATACTGCATGTTCGACACGCCCATCAATAATATGTATGTTTTTAACTCCACCTTTCAGTGCATCCGTACCACAGCGTGTTTTGGGTATCATTCCGCCAGATATTGTGCCATCAGTTATTAAATTATCAATATCTTTGGTTGTTAGTCCAGTGAGTAGACTACCTTGTTTATCTAAGATCCCTGGTATATTAGTTAATAAAATAAGCTTTTCAGCTTTTAATACTTCCGCAACTTTTCCAGCGACTAAGTCTGCATTAATATTGTATGAATGGCCATCTTCACCGACACCAATAGGTGCAATAACAGGAATGAAATTACTTCGGCTGAGCATCTCTACAACTGCGGGATCAATACTGCTGACTTCACCCACATGGCCAATATCGATAATTTCAGAGGCTTGAGTTTCAGCATTAATACGCGTCATTTCTATTTTTCGCGCACGAATGAAATCACCATCTTTACCGGTTAAGCCAACTGCTTTACCGCCTGCCATATTAATTAGGTTTACAATGTCTTTGTTAACTTGACCTCCGAGTACCATTTCAACTACGTCCATGGTTTCGGAGTCAGTGACACGCATACCATTAATAAATTCGGTTTGAATATTTAAGCGTTCAAGTAAATGACCAATTTGCGGGCCACCACCATGGACCACGACAGGGTTAATGCCTACTAATTTCATCAACACGATATCGCGCGCAAAACAGGTTTTTAGATTTTCATCAATCATGGCATTACCGCCATATTTAATGATGACGGTTTTGCCTTTGAATTTTTGAATATAAGGGAGGGATTCTATAAGTACGTGGGCAATACCCTTGGCGGTTTTATCTTGCATAAAGCTCTTAATTAAAAAGGTAGGGTTAATTGAGGGTTGATTTCTAGTAAAAGCTTACGGAATTGCTCCTGAATTCTATTTAAAGCTTCTTTTGTATCACCTTCAAAGCGAACAACTAAAGAAGGTGTTGTATTCGAGGCGCGCACTAGACCAAAGCCATCAGAAAAATCGACGCGTAAACCATCTATATCGGTTATTTGTCCGCTAGGGAAGTTAGGGTTCATTAATAGGCGACTCATAATGGTGGAATTTTCTCCTTCTGCCACTTCAATGGATAATTCCGGTGTAATAAAGCTGTCTGGGAAATCAGCAAAGACTTCGGTACTGCTACGCGAATCTTCAGATAATATTTCTATCAGTCGTGCAGCTGCATATAAGCCATCATCAAAGCCAGGCCAGCGATCATTAAAAAATAAATGACCACTCATTTCACCTGCAAAAATAGCGGATGTTTGTTTAACTTTGGCTTTCATATACGAGTGACCAGTTTTCCAGATAGTGGGGCGGCCTCCATATTTTTTAATTTGTTCTGCTAGGTGACGAGTACATTTAACATCATAAATAATTTCAGAGCCCGGCTTTCTAGCGAGAATGTGTTTGCTAAAGAGCATCATTTGTCTATCGGACCAGATAATGTTGCCACTTGAATCGACAACACCCAATCTATCACCATCACCATCAAAAGCAATGCCTATATCAGCCTGGTAATGCTTTACTGTAGAAATAAGGTCAGAATAATTTTCGGGCTTACTTGTATCGGGGTGATGGTTAGGGAATGTACCATCAATATCACAGAATAGCTCAATAACTTCGCAGCCTAATGTTTTTAATAATATTGGGCCGAGTTCACCGGCTACGCCATTTCCCGCATCTACAACGACTTTCATTGGGCGTGCAATATGAATATCATTGGCAATCATGCCGATATATTCATTGGTAAACATGCTGTTCTCAGTAAGTGTACCTGGCGCATTAGATTGTAGGTTATTATTGTCAATGCGCTGTTTAAGGTTTTGTATTTTATCGCCGGCTAAGGTTTCTCCTGCGATGACAATTTTGAGGCCATTATAATCGGCTGGGTTATGGCTACCAGTTAGCATAACCCCCGTTTGACTGTCATGGTGATGGGCGACAAAGTAAAGAACTGGGGTAGGTACTGTACCTATATCGAGAATATTGGTACCGGTTGATAAAATGCCATCTGTTAAGACCTTACTTAAGGCTGGGCTGGAGGTGCGGCCATCTTTGGCAACAACAATGATTGAGATACCTTTATCTATGGCTTCGCTACCAAGCGCACGACCAATATCATAAACAATATCTTGAGTAAGCTCTTGATCAACTATGCCGCGAATATCATAAGCACGGAAAATGGTATCTGTTGGCTTGACTTCTATCGCTTGGGGGCTAGGACTATCGTCTGTAGGTAGTGCTTCGCTTAGTTTGAATGATGGTTCAGGGTTAGGTTTGGCTGTATTGTTGTTGCTAGTGAATTCGGGAAGTGAAATGGCCGAACCTAGCTCATCAGCGCTATCAATATCTTGCATTTCAAAGCCTGCATATTCAGAGCTAGGTGTATCTGATCCCATTGATTCGTCAAAAAAACCATCAAACTCATTGGTTTGAGTTGTCGAATTTTCACTGTCGGTGTCTTTATTTTCATTTTCTAATACGCGCTTAAATTGAATAATGGTAGAAATAAAATTGTTCATTTGTTTCAATTTAATAGGGTAATTACCCTTTGCTTTGCCCATCATTAGATCTTTAGTCGCTTTTAAAACAGAGCGTTGATCATCGATTAGTAATGCCTCTAACTTTCTGAGACCGATATAGCAAGCGAGCCCAGATACAAAAGAAGGGATAAGAATAATGCTAAGAACCAGTACTGCTAGTGAAAAATCAAGTTTATCGCTATACCAATAATTCACGGTCCAAGCCGTGCCTTTAACATTAAAGGAGTCGCCTGATCCTGATGCTTTTAGGTCGGCATCACCGTGTGAAAATAGGGCATAGTCAGCTTGTCGTAACTCTAAATATAAGCGACTATCGGTCAGTGTATTAAAGTTTTGTTGCAGGCTGTTAAAGTCAATACTAGCAAGAAGGACAGCAATGACTTTATCGTTTTGTAAAATGCCTTGGGTAATGGCTAAATGGCGATTTTCACCTTGTTCACCTTGGACTGAAGGCTGCTGTGCTGCTTGGAAAGTTTTTTTGACTAAGTCTAAGTCGGCATAACCCATATGTGGAGTTATTGATCTATCCGGTTCTTGGTCACTAGGAAGTAATAAGCGGATAACCAATAGGCCGGGTAAAGCAGTACTGCGTTGTTGAATGATTGCTTTAGCACTGGCTAAGTCGGAATGATTAAGAGTATTAATAAGCTCGGGTGATTGAGCTATATTTTGTAAAAACTTGCTTAATAACGCGGTATGAGCTGTAATATTTTGCGATGTTCCTTTAGCTAGAGCATACATAGCATCATTGTTGGCACTATTGACATTAACTTGGGCCAGCAAATAAATGCTCGAACCTGCTAAAGCTGTCATGAATACTGCAATAGCAGCAATCATTGAAAAAATACGCCCCATATTGATACCTGTAAGAGTAGCTGTGTGTGAATTTAAGACTGTTTAGTGCTGACCTATATTGGCTAAAACTCAATGACGACCGGTATGACCAAAGCCACCTTCGCCACGTTCGGATTGATTAAACTCAGAAACGATAGCAAACTCTGCTTGCACTACAGGTACAAAAATCATTTGTGCAATACGTTCGGCAATTGTAATGGTAAAAGCAGTTTGCCCCCTATTCCAGCAGGAAACGAATATTTGTCCTTGATAATCAGAATCAATTAAGCCGACAAGATTGCCCAAGACAATGCCATGTTTATGACCTAAACCAGAGCGTGGCAATAATACCGCAGCAAGATGATGGTCATTAATATGAATAGCAATCCCAGTTGGAATTAATATTGTTTCACCCGGAAGTAGAATAGTGTCAGTCTCTAAGCAGGCGCGCAAGTCTATACCTGCGGAGCCGTCAGTTGCATAGCTGGGCATAGGGATTTCATTGCCTAGGCGTGGATCTAATATTTTAAGCTGTATCTTATGCATTTAATCTCTCAGCAATTAAAGTCAATAATTGATTGGCTAGCTGGGTTTTATCGGTCATTGTGAAAGTTTTTTTGCCATTTTGCCAATACACTTGCAAGGCATTATGATTGGAGTCAAAGCCTCCTTCTGCTTTTCCTACCCAGTTAGCGGCAATCATATCTAAATTTTTACGCTGTAATTTGTCTAGCGCATAGTGTTCTAAATTATGTGTTTCTGCAGCAAAACCTACAGTAAAAGGTTTATTTGGTAAATTGGCGACACTTGCCACGATATCTTGAGTTTTACATAATGATAGTCGAGTATTATCGTCTTGTTTTTTAATTTTCTCAGTTTGCAGTTTCTCGGGTGTGTAGTCTGCGACTGCTGCCGCGGAAATAAAAATATCTTGTCCGACTACCTGCTGCATTACTGCGGTATACATTTCTGCTGCGCTCTTTACCTTAAGTGTGTGGATATTTTTGGGTGTCACTAATTGCGTAGGGCCGCTGACTAAAGTTACTTTAGCGCCCAATAATTGCGCTTGTTGTGCTAGCGCATAGCCCATTTTACCTGAGCTTCGATTGGTAATATAGCGTACAGGGTCTAAAGCTTCGTGAGTTGGACCGGCACTAATAAGTACCTTTTTATTCAGTAATAGCTGGGGCGCGCTCAGGACGCCTAATTGGGTGATAATATCGCTAGGCTCACTCATGCGGCCATAGCCAGTCTCGCCACAGGCTTGGCTACCTGTCTCTGGGCCGATAATATGTACTTTATGCCGTTGCAAACGGTTAATATTTTCTTGTGTGACGGGCTTATTCCACATGGCTTGATTCATTGCTGGTGCAATATAAACAGGGCATTCGGCCGCGAGGTATAAAGTGCTTAATAAATCATCGGCAATGCCTAGGCTTAGTTTTGCCATACAGTTTGCGCTTGCTGGTGCAATGAGGAAGAGTTCTGCCCAGCGTGCCAAATTGATATGGCCCATGGCATTTTCTTCACTAGCATCAAGTAATTGCGTATGGACAGCATGACCGGATAATGCTTGAAACGTGAGTGGCGTAATAAATTGAGTGGCTGCATGAGTCATCACGATTCTGACTTCGTAGTCGTTTTTACGTAATAACCTGACTAATTCAGCCGATTTATAGGCGGCAATACCGCCACTAATGCCTAAGAGTATACGCTTCAATTGGGAGCATCCTTAAATAAATTCAGTCACCTATTATGGCAAGAGTTGAAACTTTCTTCTATGCTTAAACTGAAAAACCAGTAAATTAACTGTTGTTATGAGTATGTTAAAAAATTAAGGTGCAAAAGGATGAGCATTCAAGACTGGCCGGAAGGCGATCGCCCAAGAGAAAAATTACTTGCTCAAGGCGCGGCAATATTATCTGATGCAGAGTTATTAGCGATATTTTTGCGGACTGGGATTAAAGGTAAAACAGCAGTGGATCTGGCTAGAGACCTATTAACTGACTTTGGCTCTTTACGCGAGCTATTGCTGGCGGACTGTGATAACTTTACGCGTGCAAAAGGCTTAGGTACAGCTAAGTATGCACAATTACAAGCGGTCTTAGAAATGGCGCGGCGGCATACGTTTGAAGAATTAGATCGCGGTGATATTTTAACCAGTCCAGAGGCAACGCGTGCTTATTTAAGTCAACAATTACGCCATTACCAATATGAAGTGTTTGCTTGCTTGTTTCTGGATAATCAGCATCATATTTTAGAATTTGAAGAGTTATTCCGAGGCACTATTGATAGCGCAAGTGTTTATCCTCGTGAAGTACTCAAAAAGGCACTAGCGCATAATGCTGCTGCCGTTATTTTTGCTCATAACCACCCTTCTGGTATTTCTGAGCCGAGTCAGGCTGATAAATTGATTACCGATAAATTAAAGCAAGCTTTAGCTTTAATAGATATTCGGGTATTGGATCATTTTATTATTGGTGATGGTATGCCCTATTCTTTTGCAGAAAACGGGTTGTTGTAATGCGCTTGTATTGAAATAGCCCTTAGAGTCATGGATTCTTATACTAATGCGCTCCCAAACGAAATTTAGGAGCGAGAAAACATGTTGAATTCTTTTTTGATAAATTAATTAAGCGGATGTCAATTTAAAAGCTGCTTCTTGGTATTTCTGACTACTAATAGCTGTCACTTCATCAGGTAATTTCGGACCTGGAGCTGTTTTATCCCAGTCTAAAGTTTCTAAATAATCACGAATAAATTGCTTATCAAAGCTTGGTGGGCTAATGCCGACTTGGTATTGTTCGACGGGCCAGAAACGAGAAGAATCGGGTGTTAAAGCTTCGTCAATTAAATATAACTTGCCAGTATTATCTAAGCCAAATTCAAATTTGGTATCGGCAATAATAATGCCGCGTTTTTGTGCATAGGCGGCTGCAGTGGTATAAAGTTGCAGGCTGATGTCCCGAACTTTAGTTGCCATTTCTTCGCCGAGTAAAGGAATGGTTTCTGCAAAAGAAATGTTTTCATCATGATCGCCAACAACGGCTTTTGTTGATGGGGTGTAGATGGCTTCAGGAAGTTGCTGTGCTAACTGCAAGTCTTCAGGTAATTTAATGCCGCAGACACTGCCGGTTTTTTGATAATCTTTCCAGCCAGAACCAATTAAATAGCCGCGTACGATAGCCTCTACAGGCAGAGGCGCTAATTTCTTCACAATAATCGCGCGACCTTCAATTTGAGCACGCTCATCTGCATCAGGTACAACGTCTTTTAGGCTTAAATCAGATAAGTGGTTAGGGATAATGTCTTGCATTTTCTCAAACCAAAAATTTGAGACTGAAGTCAGTACCTGGCCTTTACCTGGAATTGGGTCGGGAAAAACGACATCAAAAGCAGAGAGGCGATCGGTGGTAATAATCAATAAGTGATGCTCATCAACTTCATAGATATCACGCACCTTGCCGCGTGTATGTAATTTAAGATTAGAAATTGAGGATTCAAACAAAGCGGCGGGAGCGGTCATATTATCTGGCTAAATTGAATGTAAAGAATAAGCACTATTTTATATGAATAATCTCTTGCAAGTTAAAATAATGCATTTCTTTACATTAATCAGGCGGAAGTCTTTAGGAGATTTAAGCGACCATCATCCCTAAGTCATCATAAATGCGCTTCTTTTTCCAGCCTGCGAAGACGCTGTCATCAAAATGCGCGTCATGGTCTATTGCATATTCGTAGGAGCTTCTAAATAAACGAGCAGTACGAAATGCGTGCAGTTCATCATCGGCACTAATTGTTTCTATATTGCCAACTTGAAACGTTTTGTTTTTAGACTTACCATTGCAAACCCAAAAGACAGTGTAACAAAGGTAGCTTTTATCTTTTCTTCGGTCGTATTTAATGGTCCTTGATACGCCAGTTAAGCCTGTCGTCGTTTTATTTTTTGGGGGCTTTAGGAAGCGTGTTCTACTACCTTTAAGGACGACTAGCATTTGATCGCGCCAAGCAATAGCTGCGGCTATGGATTTATTTTTGTTGCCCCATAATTTATGTGAAAAATAACGGCTACTTTCCTTGCCGCGACGAACGATGCGAACTTGGTATCCGAAAGCATCCGGTTCGGTGATGTGTTTATGTTTTATCATGGTGGATTTTCTAGGCATATTATTGATAATGAAAAAGTGAATGTAATTTTTAGGATATACAAATATTTACAAATATTTTTCCGATTTCATTGTATTTTCATAAAACTCTGCTACGAGCTGCTATAGTGATTATCTAGTTTTTACGAGTAAATACAAGATTTTTTTTTCGATTTGTGAATTACCTAGCATTTTAGTGTAGAATTTTCTCTATCCACTGGTTCGTGGGTATAATTTACAGCTTATTTAGTGTATTAAACATAAGGAGACACATATGAGTGTATTAGTAGGTAAGCAAGCACCTGATTTTACGGTCCCAGCTGTTTTAGGTAATGGCGAGATTGTTGATTCTTTTAGTTTTTCAGAAGCTACAAAAGGTAAATATGCGGTTATCGTATTTTACCCATTAGATTTTACTTTTGTGTGCCCTAGCGAATTGATCGCACTGGATCACAGAATGGATGAGTTTACTAGTCGAGGTGTTGAGGTAATTGCAGTTTCAATTGATTCTCACTTCACTCATAATGCATGGCGTAATACAGCGATTAATGACGGTGGTATTGGCCCTGTTCGTTATACAATGGCTGCTGATATTGCACATACAATCGTTAAAGACTACGATGTAGAAGCTGAAAGCCCGCAAGTTGCCTATCGCGGAAGTTTTTTAATTGATAAAACAGGCTTAGTTCGTCACCAAGTTGTTAATGACCTACCTTTAGGTCGTAATACTGACGAAATGCTGCGTATGGTTGATGCATTACAGTTCCACGAAGAGCATGGCGAAGTTTGTCCAGCTGGTTGGACTAAAGGTGATTCAGGTATGGATGCAACACCTGCCGGTGTTGCATCTTACTTAAGCGAAAATTCTGACAAGTTATAATCAGTCGTTAGCCTCTATGCTAGAAAAAGCGGGCTTTTATAGTCCGCTTTTTTTGTCTAAAAATTTATTTTCTAGTACTACCATTTCGAAATAAGCCATAAAATGATGGAACTTATAATAATTTAAAAATAAACAGTTATACCCTTTTTATATTTCAAATTGAAGGCTTGCTATAATAGTTTACTTTATATGCGCCATTTTTATTAATTGTAAATGGGTAAGGTAAACGCTAATGCAGCCTATAAAAATAGAGATGAAAGTTTCACCGATAACGGTCATGCCGATAGCAAAGCCTAATATATAGCCAATCAATCCAGTAACTGACCATTTAACACCATTTTCGCCATTTTTTTTACCCGAGTTAAAAAATACAATCGCAGTGATGATGGCTATTAATATAATTAACATTATTTTTCCTAATTTTGTGTGTAATAACAAATCAAGCTAGAATCGATTTAAGATTGATAGTTTGTGCTTTAAGCAGATCTCTAGGTTATTAATGATTCTATTCTATTCTAGGGGTAGCAATCAATCCAGTCAGTATAAGTATTTAATTTCTTCCACCTTAAGGAGTATAAAATGGGTAAGTTAGCGAAAGGTATTTTGATATTTTTCTCTACAGTCGTCGCTTTAATTATTGCGGCCGTAGTAATTATTCCTTTAGTCGTTGATTTAAACGACTATAAGCCAGAAATTGAGGCGGCAGTAAAGGATAAAACAGGGAGGACTTTAAGTATTGAAGGTGAATTAGATTTATCTATTTTCCCATGGGTAGGTGTTTCTACTGGCAAACTTATTTTAGGAAATGCTAGTGGGTTTAAAGAGCAATTTTTTGCTGTGATTGGTGAAAGTAATATTAAAGTTAAGCTGATGCCTTTACTTTCTAAAGAAGTTGAAGTCAGTACGGTGGTTTTAAAAGGCTTGGAATTGCACTTAGCCAAAGATGCACAAGGTGTCAGTAATTGGGATGATTTAGTTGGACCAAAAGAACCCATCGAGGCACCTTCATGGACAAGTGAGGAGGACAGTAAGACTGATACCCGCCCTGCTCTAGCAGCTTTGGCAATAGGTGGGCTAGTTATTGAGGATTCTCAAATGAGTTGGGATGATCAACAGTCTGGACAGCATGCGCAGGTTAAAGACTTAAATTTAAAGCTAGGCGCGGTTACTTTTAATCAGCCTATTTCTGTAAAAATGTCTTTATTACTGGAGAATGCTAAGCCTGAGTTAACAGAGAAATTATCTTTATCTACTATGTTGGTGATTGATGAATCAATGCAGAAAATACAGTTGACGCAGTTGATTGTTGATTCGACAACCCGTGGTGAAATAGTGTCAGGCGGTACGGTTGATGCAAAAATTCAAGCGAATATAAATGTAGATTTAGAGCAGCAAAAAATTCAACTTACCCAGTTTAAGCTCGATTCTACTGTTAAAGGTGGTATTGTTCCTGAAAGTGAAGTTGAGACGCACCTGCAGTCGGATATAACTTATGACTTAAGCAAGCAAATAGCAAATTTGACTGAGCTTAAAATTGATACTGTGGTTAAAGGGAAAGTAGTTCCAGGTGGATTGTTAGACGCGCACCTGGTGACAGGGCTTGCTTTAGATTTGTTGCAAGAAACGGCTACGCTTAAAGGCTTGAAGCTAAATACTAATATGATTAATTTGACCGCTGAGATAGTCGCGACACAGATCCAGTCAAATCCGCAATATTCAGGAGCATTGCGTATTGCGCAATTTAGTCCTAAAGCACTTATGCAGCAGTTAAAAATGACAGTGCCAGAAACCACAGATAAGCAGGTTTTACAAAAGCTTGCTATGCAATTTAATATGCAAGGAACGACTGATTCAATTGCTTTAGAGAATTTAGTTATAAGCTTAGATGATACTTTAATTAAAGGTTTTACCCGGGTTAAGCAATTTAAAAATCCGGCGATTGCTTTTAATTTTATGATTGATGCGATTGATGTAGATCGTTATACGGCACCTAAAAAAGAAGAGGCTGCACCAGCACCAGCCGCAACCCCTGCGACAGCAGTTGCTGCAGCAACAACCCTAATTCCAATGGAAACCATTCGGGAGCTGAATATTGAGGGTAATTTAAGTATTGCTAAGCTAAAAGTAGCAAAATTAAATATGGCTGGAGTTAATTTAAAGTTACAGGCCAAACAGGGTATTTTGACGACTAAACAAAGTATTAAGCAGCTTTATAGTGGTCGCTATAACGGACAGATAAGCGTAAATGCAAAAGGTAAAAATCCAGCTATTTTCTTAAATGAGAAGATCGTAGGCGTACAGCTAGAACCTTTATTTGGTGACATGCAACCTGATACACCTGCAAAAATAAAAGGTGCAGCAAATATTACAGCGAAGCTCAATATGCGCGGTAATACGATTCCTGATATTAAGTCTACCTTAGCTGGAAATATTAACTTTTTTGTAACTAAAGGCGCAATTACTGGCTTTAATGTGCAGGAAATGATTGATGTGGGGAAATTATTTGCTAAAGGTAAAAAGATGAAGGCGAGTTATGCAAATGAGCAAACCTTATTTTCTGTCTTGCAAGGAACGGCAACGATTAATAAAGGTATCATTAACAACCCTGATTTTTTATTAGAGTCATCTACGGTAGAAGTAAAAGGCGCGGGTACAGCGAACCTAGTCAATGATACATTAAGCTATAAAGTCCAAGCTAAAGCTAAGCGAAGTTCTAAAGCTCGTCCGGTAGCGATTAAGGTTGGTGGAACCTTTTCCAATCCTAGTTATACCGTGGATGCTTTATCAATGATTACGGAGAAAGAAGAGGAAAAAATCAATAAAGCTATTGATAAACACCTTGGTGAAGGTGCTGGTAAGGCGGTGAATAAATTGTTAAAAGGTTTTTTCTAGGTTTAAAAAATCGTTAGTTCTATATTTTGCTTGTAAACTATGTACTATTAAGTACATAGTTTAAGCAATTTATTTATGACTCCTCACGTTTTTCAAGCAAATTTGTTACATTGGTTTGACCAATTCGGGCGCAAAGACCTACCTTGGTCTGTGCCAGTTACACCTTATCGGGTATGGATTTCTGAGGTTATGTTGCAGCAGACACAAGTGGTCACTGTGGTACCTTATTTTAATAAATTTATTCAGCGTTACCCAGATGTCGATGCACTTGCGCATGCGCCTTTAGATGAGGTTCTCAGCTTATGGGCCGGTTTGGGCTATTATGCACGGGCAAGAAACTTGCATAAAGCGGCAGTGCTAATACAACAAGCAGGTTATTTCCCAGATTCTTTAGAAGGCTTAATGGCTTTACCTGGAATTGGCCAATCGACTGCGGGTGCTATTTTAAGTATCGCGTTTAATAAAAGCGAGCCTATTTTAGATGGTAACGTACGGCGCGTATTAGCACGCTTTAAAGCGATATACGGTTGGACAGGCGGCAATGCCATTAATAAACAATTATGGGCAGTGAGCGCATTTTATACGCCAGAAAAGCGGGTGGCGGACTATACGCAGGCAATAATGGATCTGGGGGCAACATTATGCACCCGCTCCAAGCCTAATTGTCTTGCCTGTCCTTTACGTTCAGATTGTCTTGCTTTGCAGCAAGGGCGAGTACACGAGTTGCCGACACCAAAAACTAGTAAAAAAATACCCACTAAGCATAGTATTTTTGTTCTGTTATTGAATCAGAACAAGGAAATTTTGTTGGAAAAAAGAGCGCCTGTAGGCATTTGGGGTGGGTTGTGGAGTGTGCCCGAGATCGATGATATGCAAGCATTAGAGGGCTGGTGTCACTTGAGGGCTATCAATATAGTTAAAAAAGAAGTCTTAGCTATTCGGCGGCATACCTTTTCGCATTACCATTTGGATTACGAGCCGGTACTGTTGCACATAGAAAACCCTATAAATAATGTGCTGGAAGTAGATAAGGCTCTCTGGTATAAACACCTACAGATGAAAAATATTGCCTTGCCTGCACCGGTAAAGCAGTTATTTGATGAAATTAATGAGGAATATAATGGCGAGATTAGTACACTGTGAAAAACTAGGCACAGAGGAAGAAGGTTTAGATTCAATTCCTTTCCCAGGACCTAAAGGGCAATATATTTACGATCATATTTCGCAAAAAGCATGGCAAGAATGGATCGCTATGCAAACGGTGCTAATTAACGAGCATCGTTTATCTAGCTTCGAGCCTAAAGCTAAAGCGTTGATTGAGTCGGAAAGAGAAAAGTTTTTATTTGGATCTGACTTTCAAATGCCTGAAGGGTATGTGCCGCTTAAAAGCTAAAATAAAAAAGGGACATTAGTTATAGCAAGTGTAACTAATGTCCCTTTTTATATGTAAGCAAAAAGCTTAGGCTTTAACGCTTCATTGATTCAAAAAATTCAGTATTGGTTTTGAAGTCTTTAAGTTTACCTAGGATAAACTCAGAAGCAGCCATTTCATCCATAGGCTGTAGAATTTTACGTAAAATCCAAGTTTTTTGTAGCTCGTCAGGGCTAACTAAATAATCCTCTCTACGTGTGCCAGAGCGATTAATATGAATTGCTGGATAAATGCGTTTTTCAGCGATTTTACGTTCAAGGTGCAACTCCATGTTACCGGTGCCTTTGAATTCTTCGTAAATCACTTCGTCCATACGTGAGCCAGTATCAACTAATGCAGTTGCAATAATCGTTAAACTACCGCCCTCTTCGATATTTCTTGCAGCACCAAAAAAACGTTTAGGTTTTTCTAAAGCATTTGCATCAACACCACCAGAAAGTAGCTTGCCTGATGAGGGTGCGACTATATTATAAGCACGAGCTAAACGCGTTAATGAGTCTAACAAAATAACTACATCGTGTTTGTGTTCAACTAAACGACGCGCTTTTTCGATTACCATTTCTGCGACTTGAACATGACGTGACGCTGGTTCATCAAAGGTGCTGGAAATAACTTCTCCGCGAATACAGCGCTCCATTTCTGTTACTTCTTCAGGGCGCTCGTCTATGAGTAGTACAATGAGGTAGCATTCAGGGTTATTTTCTGCGATAGACTGGGCTAGGCTTTGCAGAATCATGGTTTTACCGGCTTTTGGTGGAGATACGATAAGTCCACGCTGACCTTTACCTATAGGTGCAATTAAATCAATAACTCGGCCTGTTAAATCTTCGCTAGAGCCATCACCGCGCTCCATAATGAAACGTTTATTGGGGAATAAAGGGGTTAGGTTGGTAAATAGAATTTTATGTTTTGCATTTTCGGGGGGCTCAAAATTGATTTTTTCAACTTTAAGCATAGCGAAATAGCGTTCATTATCTTTAGGGGGTCTGATTTTTCCGCTGATGGTGTCGCCAGTGCGTAGGCTGAAGCGTCTAATTTGGCTAGGAGAAACATAGATATCATCGGGGCCTGCTAAATATGAACTGCCGGGTGTTCTTAAAAAGCCAAAACCATCTTGTAATATTTCTAAAACCCCATCACCGTAAATATCCTCGCCACTTTTTGCTTGTTTTTTTAGAATAGAGAAGATAACTTCTTGCTTCCTCGTTCGAGAAACGTTTTCAATGCCTAGGCTTTCAGCAAGCGCGATAATATCAGTAATAGGTTTTAGTTTTAATTCAGTAAGGTTCATACAAAGAGATGTTTAAAAATAGAAGGCGCTGTTTATGTAGAATGACAAAGTCAGCTTAAGGTCAAGATGTGGGTAGTTTGATGTTTTGACAGTGCAAGTGAGGTCAGCACTATTGATAGAGTATACATATAAATCTAGGAAGTAACAAATTATTATTGCTTACTTCCTAGATTAAGATCAATTAAATATTGTCGTCGATAAATTGAACAAGTTGAGATTTTGTTAATGCGCCCACTTTAGTAGCTTCAATATCACCATCTTTAAATAGCATTAGTGTTGGAATACCACGTACGCCATAATGTGCGGGTGTCGCAGGATTATCATCAATGTTAAGTTTTGCAACAGTAATTTTATCTTTATATTCAGTGGCAATTTCGTCTAAAACAGGGGCAATCATTTTGCAAGGGCCACACCACTCTGCCCAGTAGTCAACTAATACAGCTGTGCTAGATTTTAAAACGAGTTCGTCAAAATTACTATCAGTTACATGAAGGACCAAGTCACTCACGCTATTCTCCAAATTATTTCACAAAGTGATAATATCCCTGTAACGAAAAAATTTGTCAATATTTTTTTGTCTATTATATTTGAGACGTGTGGAAATTAGCTACATAGCTAAAATATTTGTAGCGCTAATCTGGCAGTGCAAATGCAATGTTATTGATGTATTCTATATGGATGAAAAAAACACATTTAACAGATACCCAGTTTATTAACTTAGAGCTTTCAAACTCTATCTTGCGTGGCTTGAATGAAGCAGGGTATGATCAGTGCACGCCGATTCAAGATCGGTCACTGCCCATTGCCCTAAGGGATCGAGATGTCGCGGGGCAAGCGCAAACGGGAACAGGTAAAACAGCAAGTTTTTTATTGGCAACTTTTCAGCGCCTGTTAAATGATAAAAGTGAAACGAAAAAATATCCGAGAGCGATTATCTTGGCGCCAACACGTGAGTTAGCGATACAAATTCATAAAGATGCCTTGTTACTAGGGAAATATCTTAATTTTAATATGGCTCTAATTTACGGCGGCACTGATTATCAAAAACAACAAAAAATTGTCCAAGGTAATGTAGATATTATGATCGCTACTCCAGGGCGACTCATTGATTTTTATCGGAAAAAAGATTTTTCTTTGGATAATATTCAAGTGATGGTTTTAGATGAAGCCGATAGAATGTTTGATCTTGGTTTTATTAAAGATATACGCTATTTGTTAAATCGTATGCCAAGCCCTGAAAAACGGTTAAATTTGCTTTTTTCCGCGACTTTATCGTTTAAAGTGTCGGAATTAGCGTATGAGCATATGAATCAGCCCGTCATGGTTAAAATTGAAAGCGCAACGATGACCGCAGATGCCGTTAATGAAGTTGCATTTTGTCCCGCTAATGAGCAGAAAATTCCATTATTATTAGGCTTGATTCAAACACATAACCCAGTACGCAGTATTATTTTTGTTAACACTAAGCGTAGTGCTGAAAAGTTAGAGAGTTTCTTGGCTGCTAACGGGCATAAAGTGGCGTTACTCAGCGGTGATGTGCCTCAGGATAAACGCCAGCGCTTATTGGCTGATTTTCAAGAAAATAGAGTCACCATTATGATTGCCACCGATGTGGCTGCTCGTGGCTTACATATTCCTGATGTATCACATGTCTTTAATTTTGACCTGCCCCAAGATGTCGAAGATTATGTACATAGAATTGGTAGAACTGCACGTTTTGGTGCGAGTGGTGAGGCGATTAGTTTTATTTGTGAAGAGTATGCCTATTCGATGCCTGATATTGAAGCATATATAGGGCATAAGATTCCAGTACAGCGAATGACTGAAGAATTGCTGCCAGAAATTATAAAGCCAGCAGCTCGTCCTAGACAACCACGAAAGCCCACCCCGAATAGAAGGACACAGGATACTAGAATAAGAAATCCTAGGACTAAAGCTGCTCAAAAGAGTGCCAAGCCTGCGGGTAGTGAAATCAGTTAACGCTAGGTGGCATAATTTCTCGGAAATCAGTAATAGCAGGAAACTCATTAATGAAATTTGCTGCTTTTTGTGAATCTGGTTTATTAATATTGATTAAATGCGCAATGCCAAACGATTGCGCTGCACGTAATACGGATAGGCTATCATCAACCATTAAAGTAGCTTGTTCAGTAAAACCTTGTTGGGCTTGGAATGCCTCCCAGAAGGGTTGATGTTCCTTAGCAAAACCAAAATCATGTGAGCAAATAATCTGTTTAAAAAAAGGCTGTAAACAAGTTTTTTCCATTTTTAAGGACAAGCTATCAGGATGGGCATTAGTCACTAAAAGGACGGTTTTATTTGTTTGTTGTAATGCCGTTAAAAATTCAGTTACATGTGGTAAAACATCGATTAGACCTGAAATTTCAGCCTTTAGGTTGGCAATATCCAAATTTAGCTGCTGGCTCCAGTAATCTAAGCAATACCACTCCAGCCGCCCTTCCATGCTTTTAAATAAAGGCTGTAATAATTGCTTCGCTTCTGCTAATGATAATTGGTTTTTTTGGGCATAACGCTGCGGTACAAACTCTAACCAGAAATGGTTGTCAAAATTTAAATCTAGTAAAGTGCCATCCATATCCAGTAAAACTGTGTTAATTTTGTTCCAATTGAGCATAACAAAAGTTATAGTTAAGAGAAATATTATTAGCCACCATACCAAAAATGTCAGAAAAACCGAAGATACTTAATAGAAATATTGTGGCTCAATCTCAGCTGTTTAAAATTGAAGCTTTAGATTTAGAGTTTAGCAATGGCGCAACTCGGCAATATGAGCGATTAGTCAGGGGGCATGGTAGCAATGGTGCCGTTTTGATTATTCCTTTAATTGATGAGGAAACAGTGTTATTGATCCGCGAGTATTCAGCCGGCGTTGAGCGTTATGAACTAGGTTTGCCTAAAGGAAAAATAGATAACGGTGAAAGCTGTGTGCAAGCAGCAAATCGTGAATTAAAAGAAGAGGTCGGTTATGGTGCGCATAATATCCAGCAGCTCAGTTCATTTTCATTAGCACCAAGTTATATGGAGCATATGACCGATATTATGCTTGCCCAAGATTTATACCCAGAACGGTTGGCGGGCGATGAGCCTGAGGAATTACAGGTGATACCCTGGAAGTTGGATGACTTAACAGAGTTAGTGATGAGTGGCGAATGTACTGAGGCGCGTAGTATTGCTGCTTTATATATGGTGAGAGATTATATCTTGCCTCGAGTAGGCAAGATATAGTCTTACTTTTGAAAGCTTGGTTTAATCACCTGAAATACGGATAACCTCAGCAATAGACGTTACTCCTGATTTTGCATAAGTTAACGCGCAGTCTGAGAAGCGTTTGAAATTTGGTGTGGCTAATGCAGCCGTAGTGAAATCAGCTGAATTACCTCGACGTAATGCATCTAATGTTTCATGGCGCATTTCTAATAATTCATAGACACCAATACGTCCGCTATAGCCGGAGTGTTTGCAGTGAGGACAGCCGGAACTTTGTTTAAATGGGAAGTCAGTCGCATTGATTTTGAAAACTTCATTCAACCAAGTACTTTGTCCTTCATCTATAATAGCTGGTTCAGTGCAGTTTTCACAAAGCCTACGTACTAGACGTTGAGCAATAATGACACGTAATGCACTGGCCAAAATATAGCCCTGTATGCCCATGTCTAATAAGCGAGTTGCTGTTTCGACTGCGCCATTTGTGTGTAGCGTAGAAAAAACTAAATGACCCGTAATAGAGGCGCGAATGGCAATATCAGCGGTCTCAGTATCACGCATTTCTCCTACTAAGATAATATCAGGGTCTTGGCGTAAAGCGGAACGTAAAGCAGATGCAAAAGTTAGCCCCACTTTATCATTAATTTGTACTTGATTGATCCTAGGTAAACTATATTCCACAGGATCTTCTGCGGTGATAATTTTAGTTTCAGGCTTGTTGGCTTCGGTTAATGCGGCATATAAAGTCGTGGTTTTACCGCTACCCGTTGGCCCAGTAACGAGCACTAAGCCATGAGGACTATTAATATGTTTACGCAAGCACTTTAAGATGTCCGCCGGAATACCTAAAGCACTTAAATCTAATAGCCCTTTGGAGTGATCTAAAATACGCATTACAATAGACTCCCCGTGTTGTATAGGTAAGGAAGATAAACGCACATCTAGCTTTTTTCCTTTAACGGTGATATTAAAGCGGCCATCTTGAGGGATGCGTTTTTCTGAGATATTGATTCCAGCCATTAGCTTAAGGCGCACGACCAAGGCAGAAGCAATCTTCACTTCATCGATAACTTGTTCTATTAAAACGCCATCAATACGCTGTCTAATACGTAGTACTTTTTCATCTGGCTCAATATGAATGTCCGAGGCATTCATTTGTATCGCATCATCAAAAATAGATTGTAATAATTTGACTACTGGCGCATCAGCGATTTCATCTGTTGAAACCAGCGCGTTAAAATCATAATCATTTTCGGTTAATTCATCTTCTAACTTTTCAGCTAAATGGGAAATTTCTTCAGTGCGGCGGTAAGATTGGTCGATAACAACTAATAAAGAAGGTTCGCGGACAATGACAGGGCGTACGCGTTTTTTAAGGATACGACTAACCTCATCGAGTGCCATTAAATCGGTAGGGTCAGACATAGCGAGTAAGATGTCATTCTCATTATCTTCTAAAATAAGTACGCGAAAACGACGTGCTAGATTTTCCGGTAATTTCTTGGCTGCCGCTTCATCGCGCTTATGCTTAGTAATATCAATAAAGGGTATTTGTAGCTGACGAGATAAGAAATTTAAGAAATCTGTTTCGCTTAGATAATTCAAATCAATCAGCGTTCGACCTAGCTTTGTGCCTACTTTTTTCTGTTCCGCCAGTGCCGTCATAAGTTGTTCATGGGAAATAATTTGGTTTTGTACTAACAAGTCACCAATACGAATTTTTTTTCGGTTGCTCGTAATATCCATAGGTTTTTAAGGTAGTTGTTGGAGGCGGTGTTGTATATAGTTGGTAACAGCAGAATTTAAACTCTGTAATTTTAATGCTTGTTGATAAGCATTATACGCTGCTTCTTTTTGCTTTAATGCATCTTGTGCAAGCGCCAGGCCTAGCCAGTATTCGGCTTTATTTGGGTTGAGTTGCACTAAGGTTTGATAGTGAGTGCGGGAGTGAATATACGATTTATGTTGTTGATAAGCAGCGGCCAGCAATGCTAAATAGGCTTCATTTTTAGCTGGCATGGTAACCTGATTTAAGAGTTGTAGAGCGCTTTCTGAATTTTTTTCTTGTAGGTAAAGCTGTGCTCGGGCCATTATAAATGTGGTATTTTGCGGAGAAATCACCAAACCTTTATCTAATAAGTTGATTGCATTTTGCTTTTCGCCAGAATTGATTAATAGGCGAATTAATAGTAAACGAGAACTAATGTGTTTCGGGGCTAGCTCAATACTTTGTTTTAATAAATGCATGGCTTGTTCCGAATTATTGCTCTCTAAAGCCTGCTGGTACAGTGATTCTGCTTGTTGCCTGGTGTTTAATGGGGCAGACTTAATGCTATTTTTTGCTTGTTTGGGAGGGATAATAACGGGAGCTGTCATACTAGAAGTTTTTTTAGGACTACTTTTTAGCAGCTTAGTCTTTATTGTTGGTTTTGATTTAACTGAGGTAGCGACTATAGCGCTTGGTAACTCTGGTTTTACTTTGATATGAGCTGCTTTTATTGACACTAAAGATTCTTTACTTATCTGCTGTAGAGGTGTTTTTAGCACAGGAATGGCGAGAGGCTGGCTAATAATAATTGGCTGTTTTGCTTTAGATAATGCTAGATAGGCAAAAAATATAATAATGCTACTGATTGACACGCCTATTATTTGTACTTTGTTAACATTTTTTTTGCTTGCACTAGGGCTGGTATAGATTGAACTTTCTCGAGCAAAAAGGAGATTATCAGTACTTTTTTTCTGTTCTAAATCACGTAGCATTTGATTTAATAAACTCATATTAACCCTTTTATAGAAAGTGTCAAAGCGGCACTAATCAATAGTGCTAAAGCCCAGTAAGTGATTTTTTTATAATGGCGTTGTCGTATGCTTTTAGCGCAGTCTTCGGTATCTAATGCCGCCATTCGTACATATGATTTAGTAATATTATGTTGGCCTCGCCCATAGGCAACGAGTAGACTTTTGTGAGCCAGAATATTAATTAAACGAGGAATGCCGCGACTGTAAAAATGCAGAGATTTAAGGGCAGGGCGAGAGAAAATTTTAGCTTGAGCACATTGAGCAATCATCAGGCGGTGTTTAATGTAGCTGACTAGTTCTGTGTAATTTAGTGGGCGAAGTCGATAGCTAAAGGTGATTCGTTGCTTTAATTGGCGGATAGATTGATGTTTTAGTAACTCATCTAGCTCAGGTTGTGCAAAGAGCACAATTTGTAATAATTTTTGTTTTTCTGTTTCCAGGTTAGTGAGTAGACGTAAGGCTTCTAAAGTCTCTAGTGACATGGCTTGTGCTTCATCAATAATTAAGACGGCTTGTTGTCCATGGCTAGAAATTTGGATTAAAAATTGATGCAGTCGTTGTAGGATTTGTTGTTGATTAATATTTGGCGCATAAGCAATAGAAAATTCATCAGCAATAGCTTTACGTAATCCTGAAGGGGTTAAGTGTGGGTTAGGCAGGTAAGCTGTTTGGTAAGGGGCATTTAGTTCATTAAGCAATTTACGGCATAATAAGGTTTTTCCCGTGCCGACATCACCGATAATTTTAATAAAGCCTTCGCCATTATTTAAGGCGAGTAATAATACATTGAACGCTTCTTGATGTGGGGGTAATTGGCAAAAAAATTGCGTGTCTGGCGTTAAGTTAAAAGGCTTTTCCGTCAACCCAAAATGCTGTTGATACATAATTAGCGCTCTTTATAACATCTATTTTATTGCTGATAATCCGTGTCACCCCATAATTTGTAATCTTCGTATTCTTTAAGCCGCCTTTTTGAGTCAGTTAAGTCTTTATCCCAGCTGTGTTCACTTTTAATCACTGTCGGCCTTAGTAAGATAACTAATTCGGTTTTTTTGCCGACCCCCGTATTGGTTCTGAATAACCAGCCAAGATACGGTAGTTCGCTTAACCAAGGAATTCCATTTTTACCTTCTTCTCTAATGGTTTGCATTAAGCCGCCAATCACGATGATTTGACCATTTTTAGCTTGGACTATGCTGTCTGATTCACGCATGGTATTTAAGGCGAGAGGCACTTGGTTTTCCTGCCCATTCGATATAAAACGTTTCTCTTGGTCTTCGACTAAAGTAATGGAAGGGTGGATATGTAAAGTTACCTCATCTCGATCATTTATTTGTGGAGTGACATCTAAAGCAATACCAGAGAAGAAAGGGGTCCAGGTAACGTCTTGTGTGATTGTTGTGGTCGAGGCTGAACTATTATTATTAGATGAAATATCGGTGATAAAATATTCGTCTTGTCCAACTTTTATAATGGCTTTTTGATTGTTAAGCGTGGAAATACGAGGGCTAGACAGGATCTTTGTTTTTCCTTGTGTTGCCATCAATTGAATATAGGCAGTAAAGTCACCAAACTGCGCTTGAGTAATAAAGACATCTTTAACTTGAGAAACTGCCGAGGGTAATGGGGCAACACTCGTGAGAAATGCTTTGCCACTTTCTTTGGCAATACTTGACCAATTCACACCATCTTGATGACTATCATTTAAGGTGATTTCAATAATTTTAGCTTCTAAAATAACTTGGCGTTGTGATTGCGCTTGCGTGGCATCGATAAAACGTTCGATTTCTAAAAGCTGCATCGGTTTTGCACGGGCAACAATAACGCCAGTTTGCTTATTAAGGGCAATGCTCGCTTCTGGATTACCTGCAATTAAGGCATTTAAAGATTGCTCTAGCTCACCCCAAAAATCAGCATCTGTTTTGGTAATAATAGAACCGCCCGAGGTAGAGTTAGAGTTTTCATTATTACTACTACTGTTATCCGATGAATTTGAGTCTGAACTTTGGGCGCTTTGACCAAAAGTGACCCGTGTACTCGATTCGCCTGTGCGTGTAATATCTAATAAATCAATTTTAAAAATTTTAGTTTGCGCTGTCGCAGGATAAATAATGTAACCTATATCCGTTTTTTTATAATCATAACCATATACTTTATGTACTGTTGCTAAAACTTGTGCAATCGATACTTTTTTTAATGTTAATGAAATATTTCCCTGAACGGCGGGGTGAACTACCATATTCGCTTCGCTATCTAAGACTAGCCCCATAAAAAATTCACGCGCATCTAAGTCGTGAACAGATATATTGAGTCGTTCAGTGACAGGCTTTGGGTGCGTATATTGCGTTAAATTCAAGGTTTGATTAAAGTCAGGCACTAAGGCATCGCTGATTTCTTTAGGTGGCGGGGGCGTTTTTACTTGTTCAGGAGCAATAATATCAGGAAAATAATCATCAACAATTTGCTTTTCTGGAGTGCAGGCAATCGTGCCCATAAGGCAAGTTAAAGCGAGTAGGCGAGAAAGGTTTTTCATGCTAATGGCTAGGTTTATAGGGTATTGGAATTAAGTATAAGCTTTTAACAAGCCCTTGATGCTTTACTAAAACGAAGTTCTGGTTGACCTTTAACAAGGTAATATCATTAAATGACTCGCCTTGTTTTAAGGTTTTACCATTTAAGGTGGCGCGCTTTGCCATGCGAGAGATCCAGATCGCGGATAGAACAATGCCTTGGTCTTGAATTGTAGGAGAATGTTCGGCTGTTGGCATATTGACGGGCTTTGTCGGGTCGCGAAATTGGGCAACAGCAGCTTGGTTCAGCATTAAAAAACACAGTGTTATCTTTAGTCTAAACACGTAACCAATGCTCCTGAAAACCTAAAGTATAGACTTTAATCGTCACTTCTGCTGTCGGATATTCCTGAGTTTTGTAGTCTATGCTATGCCATAAAAAACGCCACGACGAGGCTTCTATCGCTTGTAAATAACGTAATGTATTTTGATAATTACCAGAAAAAGTTAAGCTTAGACCATGCTGGAATACCCATGATTTTTCTTGTTTCTGATCGGTTAACGATTTTACTGGCAGTTTTTCGACACGGATAAGTTGTAATTCATAGTCCTTATTTAATAACTCTGCTAGCACTAAAGTCATCGACTCTGATTCGACAAAATGTTTATTACCTAATTGGACTTTTTGTTTGAGCTGTGTTAAGTTAGTTTTTACCTGACTTAAAGCCAGCCTATTTTTTTCATTCGGGTTAAATTTCCCTAATGCCTCGACTTCAGCTTTTGCAACCACTAAATCATTTAATTGCGTCTCTATTTGTTGTATTTCTTCGTGTAACTGTTTTTGTTGCTGCCAAGTAGGCTGTAGGTATAGGCTATCAATGCCCATCCATAGCCCGGCGAGTATTGCGCAGACAATATAAAGTTTTTCGCGCAGCGACAATAATTCTATGCGTGCTAATAACATCTCCTTCATGATGTTGGCTTCTCTTTGGGTGCTTGCGTACTAATTGTAAAGTTAATTTTCTGGGCATTGCTTTTTGAGCTATGCATCTGTAAATCAGCAAAATAGCGACCTTTAAATACGGCTTCTTTATTCAGTAAATTAATTAACTGAGGTAAAGTGTCAGGCAGGTAAGTGCTGCCTTGCAAATAAATTGAGTTTGTTTCAGCGTTTATGCTTATTTCCGTTAACCAAATAGTCTTGATTGACTGTTCAGCCAAGGCGTTAAAGTAGGCTGAGAAGCCATTATTTTTATCAGAATGTTGATCGCTTAACATCGCCACGACGCGCTTTAAAGCGGCTGTAATATTTTGTAAACGATCCAGTTCACTAACTAATAAAGGATTTATATCTTGCTTAGGGTACTGTAGCTGGGTAAGTGATAAGTCACTTATTTCCATGCTGAGTTGTGCTTGTTTAACGTGTAAGTTAGCTTTTAACTGATGAACTTGCCAACCTTGCCAAACACAATAGCAGAGTACGAGCAAAAGTAATAAACTACCGCCAATAAGATACGACTGTTTGTTTAGCCCAGATTTTTTCTCTTGTACAAGTTCTTGGTATAGGTTGATTTGTTGCATTATGTGTCACTCACTTGATGACGCAACGTAGCTCCAATAACCGTTGCACAGTAAGCTTGAGTTTTATCGGCTAGTATTGTCTCGCCTTCTAAAATCGTAGAAATATCCATAATACGCGAATTAGCACTTAAATTTTCATTCAAATGATTGAGCAGGTTTTCCGTATGGCTAGGGACGGGAATAACCGCAAGAGTAGAAATAGGCGGGATGCCGTAGTAACTTTCAACATAGTCTAAAGAGCGTTGGATTTCTAGTGCTAAGTTATTGATTTCTTGAGATGGAATATCCGAATCTAGGTGTAAGTCTGCAAATCCGAAATCTAATTTACGTGATAAATAAATAAGGTCTTGTTTTTGTATGATGATACTGCCATTTGTCGGTAGTAAATGCAAAATAGCAACGCCACGATCATTTTCAGGGAGTAACGTTGCCAAATTACGTAAAGCCGTTTCCTGAATATCGATGACTTCTAAGTCTAGGCCAGCTTGTTGACAGAGTTTTATTTTGGGCTTAAGTACAGCCGCTGAACTCGCAATCGCGGCGAGCATTTTTTTGCTACTGGCATGTTTGGCATCAGGAAGGAGGTAAAAATCAATGCAGGCTTGTTCTACTGAAAAATCAACTAAATCAGCAATTTTCCAGCGTAAGGCCTCACGCATTTCATCGTTAGCTACTGGCGGTGTTTCGAGGGTTAAATGTCTATAATCAGCAGGCTCTAAGAGTAAATGACAATGAAATTCACCTAGGCTATATTCAGCTGTGAGTTGAGATAGTGTATTGACTTGTTCAAGGGAGCTGCTAATAGCAAAAAAATCACTAAAGGTTAATTCCAATTTATTTTCAGGTGTATATTGTGCGATAGCAACGCTTAGCCCCTGTGGGAGAAAGCATAAGCTGATAATCCCGCGGCACATCTTCTTTCTTCCTAAAAGTTTCGATAATAATTCCAAGTGTTTGCCTAGTGTATTATTGGATAATTTGCGATTTTACAGAAAATAATTCAAGGGTAAAGGTATTTAGGAACGTGCACGAAACAAGTTCCCGGTTTCTAACTTGTCTTTTTACTTCAGCTGAAATGATCTCATTTGTTATGTAGAATAACTATGCGCCTCATGAGATCATTCCACCTGAAGCAAAAATCCTGCGTTATAATTTCGGGACATTATTACGTGCACGTTCCTTACATTAATGCGATAAGGTACGTAATAAAGTAGCGTAATCTTCGTCAACTTTATAATCGGTACTACGCAATGCCTGGATGCGTTTGCAAGCATTAATCACTGTCGTATGGTCACGGCCACTAAAAGCATCGCCAATTTCAGGTAAGCTATGACTAGTCAGCTCTCGTGCTAGCGCCATTGCCATTTGCCGCGGTCTCGTCACGGATTGTTTGCGACTTTTAGATAATAAATCAGCCTGTTTTATTTTGAAATAGTCAGCAACGGTTTTTTGAATATTTTCGATACTCACTAACTTATCTTGTAGAGAGATCAAGTCATGTAATGCTTCTTTAGCAAAATCAATCGTAATCGCTGCACCGGTAAATTGAGCATTAGCTAAAACACGACGTAAAGCGCCTTCCAAATCTCGCACATTTGAAGGGATGCGTTTGCCGATAAAAAAGGCGACTTCATGATCTAATTCGACACCTGATAGTTGTGCTTTATTCATTAAAATTGCCGCGCGAGTTTCTAAATCAGGCGGCTCAACAGCGACCGGTAAGCCCCAACCAAAACGTGATTTTAAACGGTCTTCTAAGCCTTGAATTTCTTTAGGGTATTTATCACAGGTCAAGACAACCTGATTTTTCTTTTCTAGCAGGGTATTAAACGTGTGAAAAAATTCTTCTTGAGAGCGTTCTTTGCCTGCAAAAAATTGAATATCATCGACAAATAAAGCATCAACATTTCGATAATAATCTTTAAATGCATCAATACTGTTTTGCTGGAAAGCTTTAACCATATCCTGAACAAATTTTTCAGAGTGCAGGTAAACAATATTGGCGTTTGGATTTTTGGCTAAAATGGCATTGCCGATGGCGTGCATTAAATGTGTTTTACCTAAGCCCGAGGCACCATAAATCAATAAAGGGTTATAGGCTTTGCCAATATTTTCAGACACTTGCAAAGAGGCTGCTTTGGCTAATTGGTTGGATTTACCCTCAACAAAGTTGTCAAACGTAAACGCGGTATTAATAAAATTAGGCGTTCTTTTTTTCTTTTGTGGCTCGCTAGTATTGTCTGTTGTGCGTTTAGGCTGGGTAGGAGGGGTAGCAGGTTTTGCATTGCGCGAACCAATTTCCATTTTTACCGTATATTGACCGCCAGAAAACTCAAAAATGGCATCTTCAATTTTGCCTAAAAAATGCTCTTTCACATGTGCAATAATAAATTGGTTAGGGGCCAGTAGAACAATCACATCATTTTCTTCTTGCGCTTGTAATGGTCTAATCCAAGTGTTTAAATCATTGGTAGAGATTTCATTTTCAAGGCGAGATAGGCAGGAATTCCAAATAGAGCTCATTAAACGATTGGTAAGGTAAAGTTAACAGTAAGATTTTAGCTGGTGGCTTATATCACTGCTGAAATAAGGCAACTCACAATAAATTCCCCAACCTTGCTGGTCTTTTTGTCAGTCTTCTGCGGCGCTAACTATGTACTGTGTTTACGCCTTGAAGAAAAATAAAAATCCTGTGTAATATTAAGAGAGGATTATGTATTGTGTGTTACCTAAGGAAAAACAGAATCTGAAGCAGTTTTCAGTTGCCATAGATAATAGCATAAAAAAAGGGCTTATCGCCTCCTTAAATAATACCTAAAAATAATGACAAAAATGCAAACTATATTAATCACCGGCTGTTCAACAGGTATAGGTCATCGGGCAGCTGTTATGTTAAAAGAGCAGGGTTATCGAGTTATAGCGTCAGCTAGAAAAGAAGCTGACGTGGCACGCTTGATTAAAGAAGGATTTGAAACAGTACAGTTAGACCTGGCTGATAGTGATAGCATTATCCGTGCTGTTCAACAGCTAATAGAAATGACTGATGGTAGACTCGATGGCTTATTTAATAATGGCGCGTTCGGTCAGGCTGGCGCTGTAGAAGACTTGAGTCGTGAAGCCTTACGTGCGCAATTTGAAACTAACCTATTCGGTACGCATGAACTGACTAATTTGATTATTCCCTTAATGCGAGCTCAAGGTGGCGGACGCATTATTTATAATAGTTCAGTTTTAGGCTTTGTTGCCATGAGTTATCGTGGCGCGTACAACGCCAGCAAGTATGCTTTAGAGGGTCTCGTTGATACACTGCGTTTGGAATTAAAAGGCAGTCATATTTATTTATCACTGATTGAACCAGGGCCGATTAGTAGTGACTTTAGAAAAAATGCTTTTGCTGCTTATCAAAAAAACATAGATTCAACTAACAGTGTTCATAAAAAAACTTATTTAGCGATGGAAGCGCGATTACAAAAGAAAGGCCCTGCTGCCCCGTTTACTTTACCAGCTGATGCCGTGGTGGAAAAAGTTATTCATGCCATGCAATCGAAACGCCCTAAAATTCGCTACTATGTCACTTTTCCTACGTATTTATTTGGCTTTTTAAAGCGAATTTTACCCGCGAGTTGGCTGGATTATGTGTTGGGTCAGGTGCAGTAAGGTAACGCGCGTAACATATAACACCTTTTCAGGTGTAGACACGGAGCATAGAGTTGGATGTGTCATTATTTCTACAACGCAGAAGATGGGGAAAAATTGGCAAGATGGAAGGGGATTTATTGAGAGACTTGCTCGCTTCAATTTTAATCAAATCTTAAGCTATTGTATGCACTCTAGCATAGCTTTGAAGCGTATGGCTGAGTCATACTAAGCCCAAATAAACCGGGTTTTATCTGGGCCAGTCATTTCATTAATGAGACTTTAGTTCATTAGTTTATTTACGCTAGCTTTTGCACCGTCAACAGCCCCACTAGTCCCGCCTTCTACTATTTTTCCAGCCGTTACACCTTTTACTGCCCCATTAACGCCTTCTTTAGCGCTATCTGTGGCTACGGTTTTAGCCATACCAGAAATAGATTTATCATTTACTTGCTCTACTTTATCTGCTGCTTTCTTGGTCGTGCTAGCTGCATCATTAATATCGCTTAAATTAACAGCCATGACATTTTGAGCGCTCATGACTAATAAACCTGTAAAAAAGATTTTTTTTAACATTTTTATTCCTTAATTTTATTATAAAAATACTCACAGATTAAGCTGCGAAAGTATATAAACTAAAATGATATAAGTATTTTTAGCTGATTAGGGAGGCGTTTGTAAGCTAAAAAATAAATATCATTAATAACGATAGAGCAGTATTAATGCCAAGTCTTATATTTATAGAAAAATGGCCGACTGAATATATCAACTATTCTAGTTGATAGCAGTATTTATAATGCTTGTAGTGTAGGCTAAAGAGGAGGTAAAGAAAATTAAATTTAGGGTGCTTATCTTGGCTAATAGCACTAACAACAAAAAATGTCGTTACCAAGCAACTGGCTCCATCTTTTAAATCTAATGACTTAGTATGATCTATAAATATTGTATTAATGAAACAATGGCTTATGTGTTTGTCATGAGGTTTTAAGTCGTGTCGTACTATAGAGACACGGCGATAAGTTATCATTTTTCACTAAAATTTAATGGCCATCCTCTTTTCATTCAATTGTTATACCCATGTCATAAAGTCTTGTTATTTTATTACTCATTAGTAAAGCGCCCCTTAAATATTGAATATAAAAAATTATTACAAATTGTTTTTTATTGTTTATTGCTTGGTTGTAGAAATTAAATAGGCAAAATTATGTTAAAAAAATCTCTATTATTGATGTTAGGTGGTTTTATTTTTGTTATCGGGATGATTTTATTTCCCTTGCCGGTTCCTTTTGGTTTACCAACGATGATCGTTGGTTTGGCGATTATGTTTAAGG
>Ga0256840_1000415_pt1 | contig 44335 bp, 29 predicted proteins | sample 355202metaG_FD_185969 | JGI IMG/M metagenome (GOLD analysis project Ga0256840, IMG submission 185969) | Hydrothermal vent microbial communities from Mid Atlantic Ridge, Atlantic Ocean - 355-202 | ecosystem: Environmental > Aquatic > Marine > Hydrothermal vents | place: Atlantic Ocean: Mid...
AGTTTGGAATGACGAATGTATTGAAATGTGACTTGTCTAGGTGGCTATAGAGAGAGGGAAACGCCTGGCTCCATTCCGAACCCAGAAGCTAAGCCTCTCATCGCTGATAATACTTGCCCTTTCAGGGTTGGAAATGTAGGTCGCTGCCTAGTTATAAGTCATTTTTACTTCACATTTATCTTTAAAAAAATTACTCACGTACTGATGTACGCTTCGCAATGTTTTTCAAGATAACTGCTTTGTAAAACTGATTATAACTCTTCAACTATTATTTTAAACAAACAAACCGCATTCTGAATAAACAAATCGTCATTAGAACAAATACCTCGTCATTCTGAACCAACAACCGTCATTTGAACCAACAACCGTCATTTGAACCAACAACCGTCATTTGAACCAACAACCGTCATTTGAACCAACAACCGTCATTCTGAACTCGATTCAGAATCTACAGTAGATTCCTTTCTCACAACACCTCAGAAGAGATATCTCTCGTTCCCATCGTCCTCGATGGGAATGTATATGATGGCATAGTTCTTTTCATATTATCTCGTTACACCTCTCCTGAGGTGCAATGCATATATTAAAAGCCGTTAATTTAATTCTATAATAAACTTTGCAGTAACAGCTAAGTGATCAGAATAACCTTTACCTTTATGTTGAGGAACCTTTCCTTGTGATACTTTCCATCTGTATGGATATTTCCCTTTGTAGAGTAAATAATCTTTTGAAAAATTAGATATACTCTTATGTTTGTAATACATTGATTGTTGCTTAATTAATGATTGAGATATTAAGATATTATCTAGCGCTTCTTTTTTGCCTCTGAATATGTATGAGTATCTTTTTTCTTTTTTTGTATCATACCAAAGGTTATAGAAGCTATTTTTATTATACTTTACACTATTAGCATCATCTACTTGATGTTTTGATTTGAGAACATCATTTATACCTGTTTTTCCATTGCTATCATTATGTTTACGATTGCGTATGAATAATTTATTTTCTTCATAGTGTGAATTGAAATCACCAAGTAAGATGATATTTTTCTTAAAGCCTATTTGATGTATTCTTTTTTTGAGTACTTTTGCAGAAGTTATTCTCATACTTTCTGGCCCACTTTTTGACTTCCAGTGGTTGTTAAATACATAAAATTCTTGATGATTGATTTTAAACTTTGTTTCTAAAATATTTCTATATTTATATGAATAAGTAACTTCTAGCTCTTTTGAATATAGGTAAGGAATTTTGCTTAGCATTGCTACCTTTATGGCTGTAGGTTTTTTGTCTGCAATTACATAGTATTGGTAATATAATCCTTTTTGTTTGAGTGCATATCTTAAATCTAATAAGGCTTGCTTAGAATGTATCTCTTGTAAAAAAATCATATCAGCATTAATATCCATGATAGCTGTTGCTATGTTATTGAGTTTTATTTTATAATTTTTTTTATTCCATAATGATTTACCATATGGTTTATACTCTTTATATTTGTAGCCTTTTGTTTCTAAGTCAAAAAGGTTTTCAACATTATACGTTGCTATTTTCAATTCAGTACTCCCATAGATGATACTTACTAATAAAAATAAAAGGGATATTAATCTCAATGATAGATACCACTTAATCTGAGTAAATTATCTGGATTTGCCTCACGTCCCATAAGTTGAACAAAAAATTCACTCATACTTCTGGAACCTCCACCTTTTAAGATTATATTTAAATAGTTCTTTGCTGTTTTTGAATAAAATATGCCTTCATCCATAACGCTGTAAAACGCATCTGCACTTAAAACTTCAGCCCATTTATAGGAGTAATAACCAGCAGCATATCCACCTGCAAAGATGTGTGCAAAACCATTTTGAAATTTGTTGTAAGATGGTGTTTTTATAAGTGCAGTATCTTTTCTGATTTCATTGAGTAAGTCTTGAACTTCATCACCTTGGATTAAAGTAGAATGTAGCTTAAAGTCAAATAGAGAAAACTCTAACTGTCTTAGCATCCCTGATGCAGATAAAAAGTTTTTTGCCTTAACTAATTTTTGGCACATATCATCAGAGATAATTTCTTTATTTTTGTAGTGAGTTGCAAACATTTTCAGAATCTCTGGTTCATAAGCAAAATTTTCTAAAAATTGAGAAGGAAATTCAACTGCATCCCACTCAACTCCATTTACGCCACTTACTTCACTCTCATTTACTTCAGAGAGTAGATGATGAATAGCATGTCCCATCTCATGAAAGAGTGTAACTACATCATCATGTCGTAATAGGGAAGGTGTTTTCTCATCTGAAGCTGGAAAGTTACATACTACAAATGCTGACGCTAAGACTTCAGCACCATTTTCATCTTTATGATGTGTTTGGTAATTATGCATCCACGCACCACCCCGTTTAGATTTTCTTACTTCAAGGTCTAAGTATAATCGTGCACGTAGTTTGTTATTTACATATAAATCATAAGCTGTCGCTTTAGCATCCCATAGTTGTTCGTTTATCTCTTTGAAGGTAATTCCAAAAAGTTTATGTAAAAAATTAAACATCCCATTTACGACACTTATTTTTTCAAAATATGGACGATATAACTCTTCATCTAAATCATACTTTTTCTTTTTAAGTATTTCACTATAATACCCAGTATCAAAGCTTTGAAGTTTTTTTTCTGAAAGTTCTTGAACCTCTTTAAGTTCTTCTTTAGCTTGATGTTTTGAGTTTATTACGAGTTTATTTAAAAATGAAAGTACACTAGAAGTGTCTTGTGCCATTTTTGATGCTAAGGAATACTCAGCATAGGAGCTAAAACCTAAGAGCTTTGCCATTTCATCTTTTAGTTTTAGTATCTCATCTATTATTTGAGCGTTTTGTGGTGCACGTGTTGTATAAGCTTTGTATAATTCTTCTCTTATTTTAGAATTTGCTCCATAAGTCATATAGGCTATATACGAGGGCATTTGTAATGTAAACTTATATTTTGTAACTCCATCTTCTTCAAAACTTGCTGCGTCTATATCACTTTGGGGGAGACCCTCTAAGTCAGACTCATCTGTTATGACTTTTTCATAAGCATTTGTAGCATCAAGTAAGTTTTGTGAAAACTCATTTGATAGTTCACTTTTTTTGATGTTTATCTCACCAAGTCTCTCTTTAGTCTTAGCATCAAGATGGGCACCACTTAATTCAAAACCTTGTATATTTAATTCTAATACACGAAGTTGTTCGTAGTTTAATGTGTCTTTTTCATTTTTGAGTATCTCTTTATAGGCATTATACATATTTAAGTTTTGAGATAAATTTGTTGAATACTCTGTTATGATTGGAAGAGATTCTGTATATACTTTTTGAGTTTCATCTGAGTTGTTTACAGCATTAAGGTGTGAAAGCGGAGTGAAAAAGAGTTCGAGTTTATCATCAAGCATTTGTAGCTTTTTTACAAATGAAGCATAGCTCTTATTTTTTTGTTTTAGTAGGTTATCTATTTGCTTATTATTATGTTCTAGTATGGTATTGAGATTATCTATGAAGTTTTCTAAATCACATTCAAATTTTACAAATTGGTTCATCTATTAATATCCTTTAGTTAAAAGGATATTATATCTAAGAGTTTAAAAGAATAATTAATATAATGTTCATTATAAACATAAGTATAAAACCAGTTTTATAAAATGTTAAAGGGGAACGTTCAATGAGTGATGAACTTTTCGAAAAAAATGGTTTTACTTTTTCTGGTTTAGAGAGTTCAAAATGCATCTCTGAGTAATGCTGGTAACGTAATGTTTTATCTGCAACTATAGAACGCATTATGACACTGTCTAACCAGTCTGGTATATTTTTATTATAGGTGCTAGGTTTCTTGACCTCTTTAAAAGAAGGGTTTTGAAAAGGCTCTATCTCTCCGTAGGGATATCTTTTACTTAAAGCTAAGTAGAGTGTAACCCCTATAGAAAATATTTCACTACTTTCACTTATAGCTTCATTTAAAAATCTTTCAGGTGATAAAAATGAGGGAGTACCAGCTTTTGTATCAGTAGAAAATATTTCCGTAATGCTTCCAAAATCAATAATTTTAAAACTAACTTTATCTTCATCGCTTGTTACCATAATATTTTGAGGTTTTATATCGCCATGGACTAAATCATATTTTAAGAGATGTTGTTCCATATTGAGTAAGGTTTTAGCAAGGTCAACAGCATCATCGATGCTAAGATTTTTATGAGAAAGGTAGGAGTCTAAATCCTCTCCATCAATAAGTCTCATTACATAGTAACGGTGGGTACGATTTTTTGGTATTACTGCTTTTGCAAAATAAGGAGATTTAAGTCGTTTTGCATTCCACGCTTCTTTTACAAATAAGTCAAGAACTATTTCACTTTCTAAGGCTTCTGTTGGTGCAAATTTAATAACATATTGTTTTGTTTTTTTAGAACATAACCAAGTTCTATCATTTTGGATAAGTGATTTTTCTAGTAAATAACCATCTATTATATCACCGATTTTTAAACTTTTTTGAATTGTCAACTTCTGTTGTTTGAGTGTTTGGATTTCATTTGCTTCTAGAATTTCTACAATGACAGCTGTTGTATCATCTGGTAAGTTGTCATCCATCAATTTACTAGCTTTTTTTATGAGTGAACTAGCACCTAGGGAAAGAGATTGTTGTATTATGTCTTCAGCCATGATTGTGTATAGCCCATCACTACATAAAAGAATTTTATCATTCTTTTGAATGATATTTTCAAAGTAGTAAAGTTCTACTTCATTTTCAATACCTATAGCCTGTGTCAAAACACCCTCATAACCAATTTCATCCATTGCATGATCATGTGAGAGTTGTTCAAACATATTGTTGCGTTGTAAGTAGACACGAGAGTCACCTACATTTGCCCCATAGAGTTTATTCCCCTCTATAATCACTATAGTAAGTGTAGTAACTATCTCACTTCTTTCATAATTAACCTGTGATTCTTGGTAAAGGATAGAATTTATAGAGTTAATAAAAGTCTTAATAGATTTTTCAATACTCCAAGTCTTTGGACGTGATTTAAGATTGTTCATAAGATATGTAGTAACTCTTTTAGCAGCGATTGCACCTTCTTCAGCACTTCCTACACCATCACATACTATAGCTACAGTTAAGCTACCTATTGTTTTAGTGTCGTAAAAGTCATCACCAGTTAAGTTCTGACCTTTTGCAAGGGAGAAACCAGATGTTTTAATATTTTTTGTTGGCATGAAAAGCTATCACCTTTTAGTTTTACACTATTATAGCAAGTAGTTTAAAAATAAAACTCTATATATAGTATAAATTTTATACTATAATCTCATATGGAAAATGAAATTGATGTAATTATAAAATCGGGATATGAAAAAGAGTATAGTGATGGTTATCCATTAGTTTCTAAAGAATCTATAGTAGATGTATCAGGTATTGATGAAGAAGGTTTAGTGCTAAATCTCTATGATGCTAAGAAAAAATTTATAGTAAAAGCATATCATGGAAATCAAAACAAAGGTTTTGGTTGGATCTTAAGTACAGATAAAGAAGAACAGATAGATAAAGATTTTTTTAAACAAAAGATAGTTGCGGCTATAGAGTACAGAAAAGAGTATTATGATGCTACGGATACAACCGCCTTTAGAGTTTTTAATGGTGAGGGTGATGGAGTAGGGGGGTTGACGATAGACTACTTTGATGGTTATTATCTTTTAACTTGGTATAGCCTTGGAATCTATGAGTTTAGAGAGTATATTTTAGAGGCTCTTAAGGATGTAATAGAGTGTAAAGGTATATATCAGAAAAAACGTTTTGATGCTAAGGGGAAATACCTTGATGCTAAGGATGATTTTCTTTTCGGTGTAAAAGCACCTGAGCCATTGATAGTCAAAGAAAATGGTGTTAAGTTTGCAATATACTTGGATGATGGTGCTATGGTGGGAGTTTTTTTAGATCAAAGAGACGTAAGAAAAAATATAAGAGATACGTATGCAAAAGGTAAAACAGTTTTAAATACCTTTTCTTATACAGGTGCCTTTTCTCTTTTTGCAATGATGGGTGATGCTAAGAAAACTACAAGTGTAGATTTAGCAAAAAGAAGTTTACCTAAAACAAGTGAGATGTTTGAGATAAATAGTATTGATGCTACGACACAAGAGATAGTAGTGGAAGATGTCTTTAAATACTTTAAGTATGCGGTAAGAAAAAAGTTACTTTTTGATATTGTAGTTCTTGATCCACCTAGTTTTGCAAGAAGTAAAAAACATACTTTTTCAGCTACAAAAGATTATAAGAATTTGCTCAAAGAGGCTATTTTGATAACTACTAAGGGTGGGATTATAGTAGCCTCTACTAATGCTTCAAATGTTTCAATGATGCGTTTTCGAGAGTTCATAAAAAAAGCATTTCAAGAGCTCAATGTAAGGTTTGAAGTTTTAGAGAGTTATTCTTTACCAAAAGATTTTAAAGTTAATCCAAGCTATAAAGAGGGTGATTATTTAAAAGTTGTTTTTATAAAAAAACTATAGCACCTACTTTAGAAGTAGGACTAAAGATACTCTATCGTTAACATGTAGTTTTATGAAGATAGAACTAATATGCGCTTTAACAGTTCGAATAGTTATATCTAAAGCTTTAGCAATGGCATCATTAGTTAAACCCTCTAGTATTAAAAGAACAACTTCTTCTTCTTTATCTGTAAGTCTGGTATGTATAAGTTCTTTAGCATCATCATTGAGTTTTGTTTTTTTACTAAGCTTTATTAAAGAGGCTGTGAGCTCTGGATATGTCCATATATCTCCCCTAGCTACTGTTTCAACGAGCTGAAGGTAGTGAGTATTTAGCATTCTGGAATTTCCGTAAGCTTTTATTCCATGACTGATAAGTATTTTTCCAGTACTAATAGCAGGAGATTTTTCTAGTACTATACAGTTTTGTGGTATTGTGTTTGATGCGATAAGACTATTTAGCTCATGGGCAATACTATCGTAATCACATATCAAGATATAGCCCTCAGATGCCTTTTTGATTTCATTATTAAGAGTACCTACCTCATAACAAGATATAGTGTTTTGTAGATTATGTCTTTTCTTCCATTCGTTTATCATGTCCATGTTTGAACTAAAAAATATTGTTTGCATCTTATCTCTCCGAAAATACGTATTGTTTTGATTTAAGTATAGGTTTTAAAATGTATTGCATTACAGTTTTTTTCCCAGTCACTAGATCAACACTCACTGTCATACCTGGTATTATTTTAAGTGGATGCTCTTCGCTCCCAAGATAATTTTTATTTGTTTCAATATAGATGAGATAAAAAGTATTTTCTTGTTTATCTGTAATAGTATCAGGTGAAATATTTACCACTTTACCTACTAAACCACCGTGAATAGCAAAATCATAAGCTGAGACCTTTACCTTAGCTTCAGCACCAGGATGAATAAAGGCTATATCGCTTGGTTTTATTTTTACTTCGAGATAAAGTTTTTCACTTGTTGGAACAATCTCAACTAAGTCAGCTCCAGGTTGCACTACTCCACCGATAGTATTTACATGGAGTTTTTGAATAATACCGTCCACTGGAGATTTTACTACAGTACGAGATACTTGATCACTAAAAGCAACTTGTTGCGTTTGAAGCCTTGATATTTCAGCAGTAACCTCATTCAATTCCTTCTTAGCATCATTTAAAAATGCTTGTTTTGACTCTTTACGCTTGTTTCTATATTCTGATATTGCTGAAGCTAAACGAGGAAGTGAAAGTTGAGCAGCTTCTATATCATTTTCAATAGTATTTGCTTCTCTTTTTAATTTTAAAAAATCTACTTTAGACTTTATTCCTTCACGAACCATTGGAGCTGTCATTGCAATCTCTTGGGTTACGTATTCTAGAGATTTTTTAAGTGAACGAATTCTAGCTATTGCTTCTCTGTATTCTTGTTTTTTTTGCTCTATCTGTTGGATAATAGTATTGTCTTTTGCTTTAAACTCTTGTATATCTGAGTCGTAAAGATCTTTTGCTAGTTGCATTTGTTTGCTTGCAGTCTCGTCAATTATCAAGAGTTTATCATTTGCTTCGGCGTAGAGTCTATTTCTTTTGGCTTCGAGTTCTTCAAATTTCATTTGGTTAGTTTGGGAACTTGATAATGATTTTGCATTATTAATTTTAAGGATAGTTTGCCCTTGTTTTATCTCTTCACCTTCATGCACTAAAATGGCACTTATGATACCTCCCTCAAGATTTTGAATAATTTTGTTTTGTCCATAAGGAATGACATCACCATTACCTCTTGTGATTTCATCTATCTCGGCTAAACTTGCCCAGATTAAGAATAAAGTGATAGTAATGAGCCAAATTTTTAAAACTCGACTAATTCTTGAAGGAGTTTGCTCAAGTATAGCTGAACTCAAAGAGTTCATAAATTCATAATCTTTTTTATTAAATTCTAATGGTGTAGTATTATTTTTTTTGCTCAATGTTTTTCCCTCCCCCTTGTAGTTTTTCTAAGGCTTCTTCTTTAGGAGCATCTATAAAGACCTTACCTTCATTCATAACAATTACTCTATCTACTATTTTTAAAAGAGTCATTTTTTGAGTGACTAGCAAAGATGTGGAACCTTTGAGGTTAATTGCTAAGTTATTGAGTAGCCTTGCTTCGGTTATCTGATCCATTGCATTGCTTGGTTCATCCATGAGCATAATAGGTGCATTGAGTAAAAATGCACGAGCAATCCCTATGCTTTGTCTTTGTCCCCCTGATAGACCTTGACCACGTTCGCCAACAGGCATTTCATATCCCTTAGGGTGTTTTTTGATAAACTCAGCAGTCCCACTGATTTGAGCTGCTCTAATCATCTCAGGATCACTAGCATGTGTAGCGCGGTAGGTTATATTATCTTTAACAGTTCCACGAAATAGCATGATATCTTGCGATACATAGCCCATATTTTTTCTCAAGTCTGCTGGATCAATTTGTTTTATATCGATTCCATCTATAAGTATTTGACCAGAATCTGGTTCATACAAACCAAGTAAAAGTTTTTGAATGGTGCTTTTTCCGCTCCCTATGCGACCTATAATCGCTACATGTTCCCCTGGATGTATCACGAAAGAGATATTTTTTATGGCAGGGACATCTGTATTTGGGTAAGCAAAAGTAACATCAACAAACTCTATATGCCCGCTAAATTTAGGACGTTCAACAAACTTCTTACCACTTGGTCTCTCACTAGGTTGTGAGATGATTTCATTGAGTGTCTCATAGGATGTTTTTGTATCTTCATAGTTCGTGAGAAGTGCTGCGACTTGACCCATAGGTGCTAAGGTTCTTGATGTTAAGATGATTATAGCGATAAGTCCACCCATAGATAGTTCAAACTCTTGTATGAGATAAACACCAAATATAATAGTAGCTACTGTGTTGAGTTGTATAAGTAGTTGTGTTATAGTTGGAATGGATGCAGAAATAAGACGGGATTTTAAACTTTTTTCAGCTATTTCGCCCGTTGATTCTTCCCATTTAAATTGAACCTGAGAAAGAGTCCCAAGCGTTTTCAGTGTTTCAATGTTGTTGAGTGTCTCTATGAGTATAGAACTTTTTTTGGCACTTGCTTCATGGGTAGACTCTATACTTTCACGAAGTGGTTTTTTTATGATGAAGGCATAGGCTAAAATGATAAACATAGTGACTAAAGGGATAAGAGCAATCGCACCGCCTATATACCAAATCACAGCTATAAAAATTATAGCAAATGGAAGGTCTATAACAGCAGCCATAGTGGCATTTGTTAAAAAACTTCTTATAGAGTCAAAATCTTTAAGGTTAGATGAAAAGGAACCAACGGAACTAGGGTGATGTGCCATTTTTAAATCAAGTACTTTTTCAAAAATAATCGATGACATAATGATGTCACTTTTTTTAGCAGCACTTTCTAGTAAATAGGTTCTAGTAAATTTTAAAAAAGTATCTATGACATATATGATGCTAACACCAATAGCAAATACCCATAAGGTCTCAGTAGCATTATTTGGTACGACTCTATCGTAGACATTCATAGTAAAGAGTGGTGATGCTAAAACAAAAAGGTTTATCAGTAAGGAAGCAAAAAGTACATCTTTATAAATTCCAGCCGAGAGTTTTATAGTACTCCAAAACCAATGTTTTTGATTAAGATGGAGGTTCCTAGAGTTTTCATCTGCATATTCAAATGCTTTTTTAACCATAAAACCAAAGCCTATGTACTCATCTTCTAGAGTGTCTCTATCTACCCATTGTTCAATCGCTTCTTCGGTTGGCATGATGATTTTTGCTTGCGTCCCATCTTTAGAAAATCTATCTAAGATGCAAGCACTTTGATTTGATAATAAAATAATCATTGGCAATTGTAGTGGAGATATTTGAGAAAGAGGACGACGTGTCAGAGATGATTTGAGTCCAGCTCTTTCAGCTGCACGTGAAAAAAGTCCCTTTGCATTATTGATAGAAAAAAGCTCTGGAGATTCTTTGCCTGGTTCTATAGGAAGACCTGCTGTAAGCGCTTCTGCAGAGAATGGTTTGTGATAAAGTTTAGTAAATAAAACTAGACAATCTAAGAGTGAATCCATTCTTAGATTGTCAACGCTAGTTAATAGCATATAGATTCCTTTTTATTATCTCTAGTTATTGGGCAGATTCTTTTGCTAAAGCAGCTGCTTTAGCTTCCTCTTCCCTGATTTTTTTGAGTTCATCTCGAACTCTTTTTTCCTCAGCTTCTTTAGCTAATTGTTCTTCAGATTTTTTGAGTTTTCTCACAACGATATCTGCTCTATTATTTTTTGCAACACCTTCACTTAACTCATCAGAATAAATTGGTGCTTTGTCAGCATTCGCATGGACAACTATGCTTGACTCTATAGCTCCAGCTTTTACGAGTCTCTCTTTTACATACTCTGCACGGTCTTGAGAGATTTGCATTTTTTGTTCTGGAGTAAGTGTATCATCTTGTACATTTCCAAGTATGTCGAATTTTAAGAACTCAAATCCATATTGGGCAACTTGTTTGATGAGTAAGTCAAGTCTTTGCTCCCCTTCCTCACTGAGAACCTCACTACCATCAAATAAGAAACCAGTATAACGGTCTATTTTAGCAGTATCCTCAAAAACAAATTTGCAACCATAAAGTCCTCTCATCTCGTCTTTAAGAGAGTTATTACAGATATCGAGTTCATCCACTATAAGGTCTAAATCTTTGTCATAAGATATTGGTAATGTATCTAGGTTTTCAGGGGTAGAGCCTACTAATCCTACATTTGCATAAACAACATCAGTATTGCCAATAACTGTGGTGACTAAAGTTCCCATTGCATCAAGGATTCTATATTTTGCAAATAACATAGAGTATTGTGTGTTTATTATTTGTTGCTTTGCTCCAATAAAATCATTTTGTGCAGCAAGAAGATCAAGAAGCGAACGACGACCTAAGTCATACTCTTTTGCATAAAGAGTAAGTGTTTTCAATGAGAATTTTTTATAATTTTCAAGATGCTCTAGTTGGACACCTAGTTTTTCATTGGCCGCCCAAGAAAGATTTAATCCTTCTATTACTTGTCTTCTTAAGTCATTTTTACTTTCAACTTCTTGGTGAATTTGGGAGACACTTTTTTGTAAAGCACTTTGGTCTGCAAAACCATTAAATATATTGTAAGAAAGATATGCCATTGCACGGAACCTATCATCCTTCCCTGGAATCCCACTAAGATTTTTATTCATATTTTCAGAAAGTTCTATATCGATTCTAGGATAATAAACAGATTTTTTATTTTTATATGTAGCTTGAGCTAATTTAACATTATATTTAGCAACTAAAAGCGATGGATTGTTCTCCATGGAGTATTGGGCTGCTTCTTCTATGTTAGCAGGAAGGGCTACATTTAAAACTGGTCTTTGCATCTCATCGACGTTGAGTTTACGTCCTAAGACTCTTTGTAGGTTATAATTCACGTCTAAAAGTGTATTTTCTTGTACAACATAGTTAGATTCTGCTAGCGAAAGAGAAGATTCTACTTTATTGACTTCTGATAAAGTAGTCAATCCCGCATCATAAAGTTTTTGTACTTTTTTAAAAATTTCTTTATTAATCTCAACATTCGCTTTAGCTGTGTCAAGTAGTTCTCTGTTTCGCATAACTTGTAAGTAAGTATCAACCATTTTAAAAGAAATATCATTTACTTTTTCTATGTAGCTATATGCAGCTGAAACAGTTCTATGCGTTTGTTGTTCAACTTGAGAGTCTGTTTCAAATCCAGCAAAGACGTTATGCGTGTACTTCAGCGATGTTTGATATACGTTCATTGTTGAAGAATCTATGAGGTTACCGGCTGTATTATCCGGGTCTTGCAGGGTAGTGTCTCCATCTACATTTGTTCTTTTTTGGTTATTTTCTATACCTACACCGATAGAGAGGTCTAGTTTAGGATAGTATCCTGCTTGTGCAGTTGTTATGTCCTCTTTTGTAGCATTATAGTTTTTTAAACGCTCTAGGACTACTGGGTTAGTTGAGAGAACTTCTGTCACTGTCATTTTCAGGTCTTGTGAAAACAATGAAGAAGTAAGACTTAAGACTAATAATAATTTTGTTTTATTCATATTTATTCCCTTTTTCATTATTGTAGAAGTTCCACTTCAATACGACGGTTTTTAGCACGACCCTCTTTTGTTTTGTTGTCAGCTACTGGATCAGCTTCACCCTTACCAATTGCTGTGAGTCTAATAGAACTTATACTATATCTTGTAAGTGCTTCTTTGACAGCATCTGCTCTTCTTTGAGATAGCTTTTGATTGACACTTGCTTTACCAAGACTATCTGTATAACCGTATATGATTACATCATAACCAGGGTTATTTCTTAAAAATGCTGCAAAATCTTCTAGTTGACCTATTAGCTTTTCATCAACATTAAATTTATTTGGAGGAAATGTAACACTGAGTGTTGCTGTTTGTGGGCAACCATAACCATCAACTGTAAATTCATGAGATGTACCAGGACATTGATCTTTAGAATCTACTATTCCATCTTCATCACTATCTAGTTCACAACCATTTTCATCAACAGGAGTTCCCTCTTTTGTTGTTGGACATTTGTCATCTTTATCTGGTACGCCATCATTGTCTGAATCCTTTGAAGTTAAACAACCAAACCTATCAACTTCCTCACCAAACTTTGTGTTTGGACACTTGTCGTCATTATCAAAAATACCATCACCATCACCATCTAATGGAGCTGTATCAATAGCTTTTTGAACAGGAGCAACTTCAATTGCTATAGGTTGTATATACATATACTCTGGATCTACTGGATTAGTCTCTTGGGCACTCAAGGCTGCGATAAAGATAAAAAGTAGTACAAAAGTCAATATTTTTTTCATATTTAATTCCCTAATTTAAATTATTTAAGAAAAGTATAACTAAGACTAGTGAGTTATTAGTGAGTTATAGACTTAATTGTATAAAGAAAGCTTTATGTTATAATCTCATCAATTAAATAAGTGGAAATTTGTATATATGAAATCATCAGATGTAAAAGCTATATTAGACTCTAAAGAGAAACTTTTAACCCAGATTTATTTTGATTTACAGAGATATTTTGAAAAAAAATATGGAAAAGATACTATCGTGTTTATGGAAATAGGCACTTTTTTTGAAGTATATGAAGTAAATAATGATGATGAACAGATTGGTAAAGCTAAAGAGATAGCTGAACTTTTAAATATTCAACTCACTAAAAAAAATAAAAGTATAGTTGAAAACTCAGATAAAAACCCACTTTTAGCGGGAGTTCCTGCCGTTAGTTTTGATAGATACTTAAATCGTGTTATCCAAGAACAAAAATATACAGTCATCGTCGTAAAACAAAGCAAAGCTACTTTAGAAAAAGGAAATCCGCCTAAAATAAGTCGTTATATCTCTCAAATTGTTTCCCCTGGAACAAATTTTGAACATATAGTTGACAATGATGATAATTACATAGTTTCACTATTGGTCGATAAACATAAAAACATATTTACTGTTGGTTATAGTGCCATCGATGTGACTACTGGGAAAACTTGGCTTTATGAATCTCATGGAACAAGTGAAGACCCATCTTATGCCCTAGATGAAGTTTTTAACCTCTTAAATGTTTATAGAACGAGTGAAGTGGTTGTTACTTTTTTAGATGGAATAGAAGATCAACGTCATCTGATGCAATACTTAGAGATAGCAGAACATTATCACTATAGTGTCAACAATGATAGACCACGCATAGATTTTCAAAATGAGTTGTTTTCTGAGGTGTATCAAATACGCTCCCTTCTTTCTCCAATAGAGCATTTAGATTTAGAGAGAAGCCCTATGATAACAGAATCTTTGGCAACTTTAATCAACTTTGTTATAGAACATGATTATCATATAGTACAAAAACTCTCTATGCCTTCGCTTATTGATAATCGTCGTTTTATGTATTTAGGAAATAATGCATTAGAACAGATGGGAATAATATCCAAAGATAAAAAAGAGTTCACCCTTTTAAAAATGTTAGATAAAAGCTCCACAGCCATTGGAAGACGTTTGTTAAAAGAGAGGTTGTTAAACCCTATAATGGAAACCCAAGAACTTGAGCGTCGTTACAACCTTATAGATAGAGTCTCTTCTCACATCCGTATACTAGATGAAACTATGCGTGGTATTTATGATTTACAAAGACTCTCTCGGCGTTTAAGACTAGCTAGATTACACCCTTTTGAGATGAACCATATATATGATTCTGTTCTTAGCATCAAAGAGTTGATGTTGTATGTTAAAAAACATAAAATTCAAAAAACTCCTTTTTCAGAATTTGAGATAGATGAATTTTTAAGAGATATAAGAAAAAGTATAGATTTAGATGTATCTCGTCGTTTTACTAACAGTACAATAGATGAAAATTTTTTAATGGGTGGAGTGGATGAAGCCATAGATACTTTGGTAAAAGAAAACTCTGTGATGTTAATAGTTTTTGAAGATATCATGAAAAAAATTGAGGACTTACTTAAAGAAAATAATGCAGGAAGTTCTAGTAAACTAGTCACTTTAGGATTATTAGAAAAAGAGGGTTATTACATATCATTGAGTAAAAATAGATACTCAATGATTGAAAGTCGATTTAAAAAAGAGGAAGATTTTAAAGACTTTATAGTAAAAAAATTGACAAATAATGTAAAAATAACCTCAGAATTTACAGATAATCTCTCGGATAAGATTATGAAAAATCGTAGAAAAATTATAGCACTAGTAAAAGAAAGATATATTTCTTTACAGAGTGTATACGAAAGACGATATACCCTTTTATTTGATAGGGTTATAAACTATGTAGCTGACTTAGATGTAGGGGTAAGCTCTTCAAAAGTAGCACAAACTTACAACCATTGCCGACCTATGATAACAGAAGTAAAAGATGATGATAATTTTATGCAACTGATGCAACTTCGTCATCCTCTTATAGAGCTACAAGAAAGTAGTGGTCTATATGTTCCAAATGACATAGTTATGGGTAACCGTGAGTATATGGATTTGCCACATCCAACGACAGTGATGCTAAATGTTAGTGTTCATGATGGACATGATGTAAATGGTGTTTTGCTTTATGGAATAAACTCAAGTGGTAAATCATCTTTAATGAAGAGTATAGGTATAGCAGTCCTTATGGCACAGTCTGGCTTTTTTGTTTCCGCCTCCGTTATGAAGTTTTCTCTTTATGACTCACTTTTTACTAGAATAGTCTCAAAAGACAATCTAGCAAAAGGCTTGTCAACTTTTGCCGTAGAGATGTTAGAGATGAAAAATATTTTCAATCGTGCAACTCTACGCTCTTTAGTTTTAGGCGATGAAATAAGTCATGGAACAGAGACCCTCTCTGGTGTATCTATAGTAGCATCTGCCATCATTAAGCTTGCAAAGCTTCGTTCCCTTTTTTTGTTTGCAACGCATCTACATCAACTCTCAACTATGAAAGAGATTACGAGTCTCGATAATGTAGTAGATTTGCACCTTAGTGTAGAATATGATGAAGAGAAAGATACTTTGATATTTAACAGAGTCTTACAAGAGGGAAGTGGTAGTAGCATCTATGGACTGGAATTTGCAAAGTCACTCCATATGGATTCGGAGTTCTTAGATACTGCAAACAAAATTCGTAAACGCCTAGCAAAAGATTTTGATGAGTTAGAACTTCTTGTGAAGAAAAAAACTTCTAAGTACAATAAAGAATTATACGTGACTAAGTGTGTTATTTGTGGTGCTATGGCAGAAGATGTTCACCATATAACGAACCAAAGTTTAGCTAATTCAGCTGGTTTCATAGACCACTATCATAAAGATTCAAAACATAATCTAGTACCATTGTGTAAAGAGCATCACAATGAGATACATGAAGGTAAAATAAGAGTGGATGGGTTTGTGATGACCTCCAATGGACTAGAACTAAAATATGAAGAGCTAATAAGTAAGCCACAAGAGAAAAAAGAGCAAGAACCACAAATCAATGATACGAAGCAAGAGATTGATGGTGCTTTTATCTTAGATGACTGGGATTGATTAAAAATTAATCACTAATTAGTATTGAGTGCCTTCATTAAGAAGTATAATTTTCCTAGATTAATTATAAGGATTATTAATGAAGAGATTTCTTTTAGCTTTATTGGCATTACCAACTTTGGTTTTTGCAGAGGATACTTTAAACAGTGGTGACACTGCTTGGATGATGGTTTCAACAGCATTTGTATTGCTAATGACTCCTGCAGGTTTAGCACTATTTTATGGTGGTATGACACGTTCTAAAAATATACTAAATACTTACGCTATGGTATTTATGGCATTTGTAGTGGCATTTGTAGTATGGATAATTGCTGGTTATTCTATAGCATTTGGAACTGCAGAATCTGCTAGTGTTCAAACAGTTATAGGTGGATTTTCAAATGTATTTTTAAGTGGAATATCATGGACTGATCTAAGTGGTTCATACCCAACATATGTATTTATAGCATTTCAAGGTACATTTGCGGCTATTACAGTTGCTATCGCTTCTGGTTCAGTTATAGAACGTATTAAGTTTTCAACATGGATAGTATTTGTTGCTATCTGGGGACTTGTTGTATATGCTCCAATTACACACATGGTATGGGGTGGAGATGGTGCATTATTATTTGATGCTGGTGCTCTAGACTTTGCTGGTGGTACAGTTGTTCATATGAATGGTGGATTAGCTGGTTTAGTTTTAGCTGTTCTTGTTGGTAAACGTGCAGGCTACCCAAAAGTAGCAATGAAACCTGCTTCAGTTATCTTAACTGCAGTTGGTGCATCTCTTCTTTGGTTTGGTTGGTATGGATTTAATGGTGGATCTGCATTTGGTGCAAATGCAATCGCTGGATTAGCATATTTAACTACAACTATTGCAGCGTCTATAGCTACTATTACTTGGGTACTACTTGAGTGGTTTGTATACAAAAAACCGACTCTTTTAGGTGCTGCAACTGGTGCTATAGCTGGTCTAGTAGCTATTACCCCTGCTGCTGGTTTTGTTGATGTTGGTGGAGCTTTCATTATAGGTACAATTGGTTCAGTATTTGCATTTTATGGTGTAACTGTTATGAAGAAAAAACTTGGGTATGATGATTCTCTAGATGCATTTGGTGTTCACTTTTTAGCTGGTTTATGGGGTGCATTAGCAACTGCACTCTTTGCTTTAAAAGATAATGACTTACTATGGGATGGACCTTTAAAAGAATCAGGTGATAGATTTGGACAGTTTATAGTTCAGGTAGAATCAGTTGTAGTTGTTGGTCTCTTTACTCTTATCGGTACAGTTGTGGTTTATTATATTGCTGTAGCTCTTACTGGTGGAAGACGTGTTGATGAGGAAGAAGAACAAATGGGTCTTGATGAGTCAACTCATGGTGAACGTGGGTTTAACATATAACCTTAAACATTGATTTTAGCCACTTATGTGGCTATAATTAAAAAATATTTTTATGGAGAAATTATGAAAAAAGTAGAAGCAGTTATTAAACCTTTTAAACTAGAAGATGTAAAAGATGCATTAGCAGAGATAGGAATTACTGGTATGACAGTAAGCGAAGTAAAAGGGTATGGTCGTCAAAAAGGTCACTCTGAGCTTTACCGTGGTGCTGAGTATGTAGTTGATTTTTTACCAAAAATCAAAATGGAAATGGTCGTTGATGAAGGTAGTGTTGATCAAGTTACATCTACAATTGTAGAAGCAGCTCGTACAGGTAAGATAGGTGATGGTAAAATATTTGTAAGCGATATTGAAAAAATTATCCGTATACGTACAGGTGAAACTGACCAAGAAGCTATATAAACTTTTTTATTCCACCAATCTTATGGTGGAATAGATAAAATCGCTCACTTTAAAATAATCACAAATATATTTCGCTAAAATAAACCTATAATTTTACAAAAGGGTTTTTTTATGTCTGAAGCAGATTTTAAATACATCATCGACACATTCTTCGCAATTTTTTCTATGACACTTATCATTTTTATGGTCCCAGGTTTTGCAATGCTTGAGGCTGGTCTTGTCCGTACAAAAAATGTTAGTAGTGTTCTTACAATAAATGTAATGATATATGCAGTAGCATCACTTGCTTTTTTACTTATAGGGTATAAATTTGCCTTTGGTTCATGGGATAATGATTCGATGAGCAAGTGGGCAGCATTTATGTTTCAAATGGCATTTGTTGGCAAGACTATTAACATTATGAGTGGTGGAGTGAGTGAGCGTGTTAAAATTATTCCTTTGACTATGTTTGCTGTCATCATGGGTGGTCTTATCTATCCATTTGTTGTAAATATCTCTTGGGGTGCTGATATGTTAGCTGGAGGAATGTTTGATATCAACATGTACGACCTTGCAGGTTCTACAGTTATTCACTCAACAGGTGGATGGGCACTACTCGCTGCTATACTTATCATGGGTTCAAGAAAAGGACGTTATGTAAATGGTAAGATTAGAGTGATCCCCGCTTCAAATATTCCTCTTGTAGTGTTAGGAGCTTTTCTTTTATGGATAGGTTGGTTTGGTTTTAACGGTGGAAGTGTAGGCTCAATATCTTCAGTTGAAAATGCTAATGCAGTTGCTAAAACTATTATGAATACCAACACAGCAGGATTAGCTGGTGCTATAATCGCTGGAATTATAATGTATGCAAGATATAAACTTTTTGACATCACGATGATTTTAAATGGTGCCTTAGGTGGTTTAGTCGCTGTAACTGCAGGACCAGACCTTTATGATATGTATACCCCGATTTGGATTGGTCTCATTGGTGGGGCTTTAGTTGTGTTTGCAGTTCCACTTTTTGATAAACTTCAACTTGATGATCCGGTTGGTGCTCTTTCAGTACACCTTGTAAATGGTATCTGGGGTACATTAGCTGTTGGTGTTTTTGTAGAGAGTGTTTCTTTTGTGGATCAGTTAAAAGGTGTAGCGATTGTTGCTATCTTTGCTTTTACAAGTTCATTTATTGTGCTTTTTATTATAAATAAATTTGTAAAATTCAGAGCAGAAGACGATACTCAAGTCGAAGGCATGGATGTGAATGAATGTGGAGTTGAGGCCTATCCAGAATTTAAACGTGCAATATAAACAATACACTTAATGTTATATTAACTTTATTTGATTATATTTCCATAACAATATAAATAACAAGGCAACAATTATGAGAACTTCATGGGTAAAAAAGCGTGAAAATGACGACGTTCGTACACAGATGTACTACGCTAAACAAGGTATTATTACTGAGGAGATGGAGTATGTTGCAAAAATTGAAAAATTAGAGCCTGAACTTATTCGTTCAGAGATAGCTCGTGGACGTTTAATCATCCCTGCAAATGTAAACCATACATCACTAGAACCAATGGCTATAGGTATAGCATCTACTTGTAAAATCAATGCAAATATTGGTTCATCTGCTATCGCTTCTGATGTTATGGGTGAAGTTGAAAAAATGCAAGTTTCTCAACACTATAAGGCTGATACAGCTATGGATTTATCTACTGGTGGTGATTTAGACGAGATTCGTAAGGCTGTTATAGGCTCTTCAAAGATCCCTATTGGAACTGTTCCAATTTATCAAATACTACATGATGTAGGTAATAAAATAGAAGACCTTTCTATTGAAGTTATGTTAGATGTATTAGAACGTCAAGCACAGCAGGGCGTATCATATTTTACTATTCATGCAGGTTTTTTACTAGAAACTATGCCTAAAATCGCAAAAAGAAAAATGGGTATCGTTTCTCGTGGTGGTTCACTTATGGCTGCTTGGATGATGCACTATCATAGAGAAAATCCTTTTTATACGGCTTTTGATGATATCTTAGATATATGTGCAAAATATGATGTATCTTTATCTCTAGGAGATTCTCTTCGTCCTGGTTGTTTAGCGGATGCTAGTGATGATGCACAACTTGGTGAGCTTAAAGTGCTTGGTGATTTAACTCTTCGTGCTTGGGAAAAAAATGTGCAAGTTATGATAGAAGGACCAGGTCATGTTCCACTTAATCAAGTTGAACGTAATATGAAAATACAACGTGAACTTTGTCATGAAGCACCTTTTTACATCTTGGGGCCATTAGTTACAGATATCGCCGCTGGATATGACCATATTAGTTCTGCGATAGGTGCTGCGGTTGGTGGTTGGCATGGTGCGTCTATGTTGTGCTATGTAACACCAAAAGAGCACCTTGGACTTCCAAATGCTGATGATGTACGTGAAGGTATCATAGCTTACAAAATCGCAGCTCATGCAGCTGACATTGCTCGTGGTCGTGCAGGTGCTAGAGATATAGATGATGAGATGAGTGATGCTCGTTATAGTTTTGACTGGGAGAAGCAGTTTGAACTTGCCCTTGATAGTGAACGTGCTCGTGAATACCATGATGAAACACTCCCTCAAGATGTATTTAAAGAAGCAGAATTTTGCTCTATGTGCGGGCCTAAATTTTGTTCTTATAAAATATCTCAGGACATAATGGATAATCCTGAAGCTATACAAAAAATAGCTGATGAAGCAAAATTAGCAGCAATTAATTAATAGACTTAAAATATAGATTCCAAATCAAGTTTGGAATGACGTGTAGAATATATTTTGAGTAACGTGTAGAACGCAGCTAGCCGTCATTCTGAACTTGATTCAGAATCTATGTTATGCTAAAAGTCTAATAAAAAATAGATTTTTAATATAAATCAGACTAAAATTGTCTTATTTATGATATAGTACAAAAATTAATAATAAATATAAGGAATATTAACAATGACTGAACAAATTGTAAATGAAGCTTTATCAAAAGTTATGTATCCTGGTTTTACCAAAGATATTGTAACTTTTGGTTTTGTAAAAGATATTAAAATAGAGGGGATTGATGTAAGTTTTACAGTAGATATAACCTCGTCAGCTCCAGAGGTAGCACAGCAAATTACTGATGATGCTACAAGAGAATTAAAAGCAGTATCTGCTGGAAAAGTTACTTGTAATATTAAATCACCTCAAATGCCTAAAGAGTCTTCATCTAAGGGTAAAAATATTGCGCCACAAGTGAAAAACTTCTTAATGGTAAGTTCTGGTAAGGGAGGGGTTGGTAAATCCACTACATCAGTAAATATAGCTATATCCTTAGCAAAACAAGGACTTAAAGTAGGTCTTTTAGATGCAGATATCTATGGTCCAAATATCCCTCGTATGATGGGTGTTTCAGATATTAAACCTGAAGTGACAGGAAATAAAGTCCTTCCTCTAAAAGCATATGGTATAGAGCTTATGTCTATGGGAAGTCTTATGGAAGAGGGTCAGTCACTTATGTGGCGCGGGGCTATGATTATGAAAGCTATTGAGCAGTTCTTGCGTGATATTTTATGGTCAGAGTTAGATGTGTTAGTTATAGATATGCCTCCTGGGACTGGTGATGCTCAGCTTACTCTTGCTCAGTCTGTACCAGTTACAGTTGGTTTAACTGTAACAACTCCACAAAGTGTATCTTTAGATGACTCTCGTCGTTCATTAGATATGTTTAAAAAATTAAATATTCCTATCGCTGGAATAGTGGAAAATATGAGTGGATTTATCGCTCCAGATACTGGAGTTGAGTATGACATTTTTGGTAAAGGTACTTCAGGCCCAATGGCTGAAGAGTTTGAAACAAAAATCATAGCTGAAATCCCTATCGAGCCAAGTATCCGTACTGGTGGAGATGAGGGGAAACCAATCACATTTGTGGATCCAACATCAGAATCGGCTAAACGTTACGCAGTTGCAGCTGAGTCTATCTGGGCACAGATAGAAGAGATTAATGCAAATGGTGGAGTTGACAACGAATCAGTACAGCCCACAACTCCCCCCGGAGTATCGGCTTGCTCAGTATAGAATAAGTTCTTCTTGACATAATTCAAATAGCGGCGCATTTTCTGCGTCGTTACGCTCGTCACGTACTAGAGTACGCTTCCTTACTAGACTCCTTGAAACTACACCACTCTTTAAATTATTCTACTCTTTGTTTGTCTTTTTATTGTTTCAAATTTTGTAGTATTTAACTCGTTGTGCAATTTGGAAACTAGGAATGGTACTTCAGCCTTGAACGTTTAGTAATCGTCGTTGTCTGCGTTGTTATCAAACATATCAGGTTGAAATACTACTATCTTATTTCTTCCCGTATTTTTAGCCTCATAAAGAGCTGTGTCAGCATACTTGATACATTTCCAAATAGTATCACCATCACTTGGGTACTTTGCCATACCTATACTTATGGTTTTATGCAATTTCTCATTTACACCTACATCAAATATAAGTTTTGCAAATGCAGAGTGAATTTTTTGTGCTACTTTGAGGGCACCTTCATCTGTTGAGTTATGAAGCATGATGATAAACTCTTCCCCTCCATAACGGATAGCTAAATCAGCTTCACGTATATTGTCTTTGAGTATTTTAGCAAGAGCTACTATGACAGTATCACCTACATCATGTCCGTAAGTATCATTAACCATTTTAAAGAAGTCAACATCTATCATCATAATGTGGTAATTATTTTCTTCTCTTTGTGCTTGGCTCATGAGTTTATCTATAAACTCTTCTAAAAATCGACGGTTGTAAAGATTTGTCATACCATCTCTTAAAGAAGAATCATGGAGTTTTTCCATAAGTATACGAGACTCTATAACTGGTTTAGCTGCTTCAAGATAGTTTTTAATACTTGGTATAGATGCAGTAAACTTTGCAATATCAACCTCTTTTTTTGTCGTTATAGATATAAGGATAGATGCATCTTCATTAATGTTAAATGGTAGACATATATAGTGTGAATCTTCTGCTGTACAGTTTTTACATAAATTTTCAAACTCTGTTGATATCACTGTTGACCCAGTCCTATGTGCTCGACATTTTTGTGCATCATCATTTACCATTTGCTCATGACAAATACTTTGAGATTGCTCATCAGTAATGTAGATAAGAGTTCTTTTATTATGCTTGTTGTTGATCTCATACATAGCAAAATGTGTAAGGTGAAATTTTGACTTAAGTATATCACGTATCCGAGTATAAACAACTTTTTTATTTTCATCTAGCTCTATAGTTTTTTTGAATCTATATATATCTGAGAGTTCATTAATAACTGTTTTAGCTTCATGTAAAGGGTCATCTGAGGTAGAATTTTGTGTTACAAAGGTGGCTAGGTTTATTTTGATTTCGCCAAAGGCTTCGTGCATCTTATGAAACAGAGTGTTGAGTTGACTGACGACACTACCAGCTTCACCACCAACTTTTGACGTGAAAATATGTGTAAAATCTCCACGATATGCTTTGCGAATCCCCTCTTGTAAGTTGGAAAAAAGTTTGATGAAGGGGCTTACATAATAGTTTATTAATACGAGCGCGACAATGATGAATAAAAGATTGATACCAAGAATTTTAAGGATAGTAATCATCCCATCACTTCTCATATCAGTAATGTCAAATTCCATACTGATAGCACCAAGAGTATCTCCCCGGTTAACATCATGGCAGCTCAGACAATTTATATTACCTCCGTTAATTGTTGCTTTGTAAGGGATAGTTACACGAAGGGTTATATTACCTGTTTTTTCAGATATTTTTTTTAGCATTTTTCCAGAAGATAACACTTGTGTGTCAATGCTATCACGTATAGTTTCATCATTGTATCCTTGACCATATTGATCAATAACTTTTTCTCCACGAACAAGCCAAAGAGACTTTACTTCATCATTTGCAGAGATTTGCTCAAGATAGTATTGTCTTTTATCCATCATGCCATTAACCATATGGGAGGTTAAGCCATCTTTTACAATGATAGCAGTCATCTTCGCTTTATCTACAGCACTTGCAATACTATAGTCTCTAAAGTTAAGTGATACATTGATAATGGTCGCTAAAGCAAGACCCAGCAACATAAAAGTGACGATGGCAAGAAGTTTAAATTTTGTTTTCATGAGGTGACTTTATGGTTTATTTAAGAATATAATTAATAATGATAGCTAATCAAAAATAAATATAAAGTAAAATTTGATTAAATACTTAAATATTATTCAACAGTAACACTTTTTGCCAAGTTTCTAGGCATATCTACATCATTACCCAGTCTAATGGATATCTCAAGTGAAAGGAGTTGTACTACAACCATCATCTCAAAAAATTCCAACATATAATCTTTACATACATTTATAGGTATAAAATCATCTGCCTTGTCAAAGTTTATTGGACTTATAGCACATATAGTACTATCTCTTGCGCTTAATTCCTCTACATTACTTTTGCTTTTTTCATAGAGTAGATGTTGTGGGAGGAGGGCTATCGTGAAAAGCTCAGGGTCAGCAAGCGCAATAGGTCCATGTTTCATCTCTCCACTTGGATAACCCTCTGCATGAAGATAAGATATCTCTTTGAGTTTGAGTGCACCTTCTAAGGCAAGAGGAAAGAAAACATCACGACCTATAAAGAAAAATCCATGCCCATGCAAGTATCGTTTTGAGAGCCTTTTGATGCGTTCATGCATCTCATCTGTAACTATAACAGAAGTTGGTATTTCACGTAAAAGGTGAATTTGGTGCTTTAATCCATCAGTGTTTAAAGCATCGCGAAGCTTAGCTACATAAAGACTTAACATCCAAAACACAGTAACTTGAGTTGCAAATGCTTTTGTAGAGGCGACCCCTTTTTCTATCCCTGCGCGTGTTAAGATGCATGCATCAGCTAAGCGAACCATAGAGGAGTTGTCAACATTACACACTACAAGCGTTTTAAGTCCAGCATTTTTTGCCATTTTTAAAGTCTCTAGTGTATCGGCAGTCTCTCCACTTTGAGATATTACAACGAACAAAGTATCTTTACTCATAAGTGGTTCACGGTATCTAAATTCACTTGCTATCTCAACTGAGCATCGTACTTTTGCATATCTCTCAAACATATACGATGCACAGAGTGCAGAGTGGTAGGATGTTCCACAGGCACAGAGTTTTATCTCATTTATCCCATCAAAGAGCGACTTGTCTAGTTCATCAAATATAATTTCATCATCACAAAGTCTTCCCATTAGAGTATCTGCAATAACATCGCTTTGCTCGTAAATCTCTTTTTCCATAAAAAATCTATAACCATCTTTTTGTGCTGAGAGTTTGTCTGTAGCAAGAGAGGTAAATTTAGGCTCTACGAGCTCATTGTTTTTGTTGTATATAACAAGTTCATCTTTGTTGACATAACCATAATCACCATCTTCAAAATAGTTCACTTCCTTAGCAAGACCTATGAGTGGAGAGTCAGATGAAGCGAAAAATTTCTCGCCCGCATCATTGACTCCAACAAGCATAGGACTCCCATGTTTTGCAAAGTATATAGTCTCTGGCATGCTTTTTGTCACTAAAAGAGTAGCATAAGCACCCTCTAGTTCAGTTATAGTCTTGCTAAATGCCTTGAAGGCATCCTTAGCATCATAAAGATTTTCTTCAAACTGATGCACTATAACTTCAGTGTCAGTTTGGCTTAAAAAGTTTATACCTTTGGCTTGAAGCTTTGTTTTGAGTTGCACATAGTTCTCTATGATACCATTGTGAACTACATAAGAACTCTCCCCTAAATGTGGATGTGCGTTAAGCTCGGTAGGTTTTCCATGCGTAGCCCAACGAGTATGACCGATGCCAACTGCAAAGCCATCTGTTGTGAACTCTTTTGTTTTTTCTTCAAGATTAACAAGCTTCCCTATAGCTTTGTAGCTCTCAAAAGAATCACCTTGAAGTACTGCTATCCCTGCAGAGTCATAGCCTCGATATTCAAGCTCTTTGAGTCCAGAGAGTAAAATCTCTTTAGTATTATTTTTTCCTAAATATCCAACGATTCCACACATATTATTGAACCTTTTTATCTGTATTTGTTAATAAATCATAAATTTTTTCGACATTATTGCATATATCGTGCTCTTTGTCCATTAAAAAGATATCTCGCACCTTATATTTGCTTGAGTGAATTTTTGCAGTCACAATGTTGATGCTAAGCTTCTCGAAACACTCCATCATGTAGGCAAGAAGACCTATCTGGTTTTTCGTGTGAATGCTTACCTCGGCATGAGTAAGGGAGTGTTCACAATCTATCTCTATCTCCTCTCTTTTAATATCTATATTTTTTATATCTACAACTCTATCCATCTCAAAAGCAGCATCAACGATATCTTGAACCTCTACAAGCTCACTCCCCTCAACATTTTTCTTAAACTCAATTTTGAAGTATTTGATATCGTCAAAAAGAGTAAATATTTCCATGCTTCCAACATCAAGATGGCTGAGGATGCCAAGTAAAAAACCAACATTAAGCGGTACTTTTCTATATATCTCTATACTCAAAGATGACTCGTTATGTACAGAAAATTGATACTCTTTAGTCTCTTTGGCTTTTTGAGCAATCTTGATGATATCTAAAGGGGTATGCTTAAAAAAGAAAAGATTAGACTCGATGCTAAGAAGCTTTTTTTGCAATACTTTTGTTAAAGTAGAAAATGCAAGATTGTTTTTTACTCGTTTTTCTATGATGAGCCTTTTCTTAGCATCAGTGATTCTGTCGCTATTTTGTGAGACTTCTAGGGCACTTTTGTATAAATCATGGAGTAATTTAGAGTTAAATGAGTTATAAATATCACCACCTACACCATTGATATCAGCATAAGTAAGTATATATAAAAGTTTGAGGTTTTTTTCATCTTTGATTTTTGACATAAACTTGTAGAGCGTTTTTTCATTGTGAATGTTCTGTTTAAAGGCAGTATTGCTCATCTCTACATGGTTTTTAATGAGCAGTACGGCTCGCTCTATCAACGCTTCACTGAGACCAAGACGTTTGACAAATCCTAAGATCAGTTTTGCACCCACTTCACTATGATTTTGTATGCGACCTTTTCCAGTGTCATGAAATAACACGACTACTTTAAGAAGCAGTTTTTCATCATCATCTAGTTCATCAAACAGTTCTTTAATAAGTGGCTCTTTAATGTTCTCTAAGGCTTGAATACACTTAATGGAATGTATATCAACAGGGTAGCTATGATAACCATCAAACTGAGGAAGGTGCATCACTTTTCTAAAGTTAGGAAACAGTTCATGGAGTATACCCGCATCATAAAAGAGTTTTAAAAAGCTATAAATATTTTCTTTTTTAAGTAGTTCTTTGAGGAGTTCATAGATTTTTTTGTTTAATGGGTGGGGTATCTTGGTATAGGTTAGTTGGTTTAAAAATCCAGCATCAAAATGGTACAACTTATCATCTAAATTTATGAGTATTTCTAAAAGCTCACTGATGGGAAGAATACTAAGGTTAAAAGAAGCATAGAGTCTATCATCTAAGAGATAGATACCTTTTTGAAGTCTATTGTGTCTAAATTTTTTAATATAACTCGCCTCTTCTATATATGGTCGTACCATTTTTTTAACAAATATCTGAGTAAAGTTGCTAATACGCCATTGGGCTTCTAAAACCTTAGAGACCATTTTTTGTTGCTTGGTAAAGCCTAACATCTTAGTGACACTTGGGATGTGTTCAAGTCGAAGCTTATCCTCTTGTTTGTTAGTTATAAGATGAAGAGCACTCCTCACACGAAAAAGTAGCTCCAGAGCTATGCGGTACTCTTTGTACTCCTCATCACTAAAAACATCACCACTTAAATCTTTTAAAGAGCTAATCCCATAGATGGTTTGTGCTATCCAAAAAAGAAGGTTTGTATCGCGAAGTCCACCAACTCCCTCTTTTATGTTTGGTTCCATAGTAGTTGGGTATTTTTTGCGTCTTATTTGAGCCTCTTCAACCTTAGCAAGGATAAATTCTTTTTGTTTATGTAATCTAATGTTATTTAATTGTCTTGAGGTTTCATGCCATGTAAAAGTGGAACCTATGATAAACCTAGCTTCCATTAAAGAGGTACGAATAGTATCATCTTCATTACTCGCTTTAAAAAGATCTTTAACTTCATGTACCCTATGACCCAGTTTTAGTCCAGCATCAAGTGCAAGGTAAAAAAGTTTTTCTATGATTAACTGCGAATTGAAACCATCATTTTCTTCATATACTATGAGAAGGTCGATGTCGCTATGGACACACAACTGTTCGCGTCCATAAGAGCCAAGTGCTACTATGCTTATAGGGATAGAGTTTCGCATAGGTAAGTAGTTCCCAAAAATACGACGCAGAATAGTGTTGTACATAAGGGCGATGATAGAGTCTAGTTTTTTAGTATGACGCACTAAAAAATCTTTGCCTTGGTTTTTTATGAAAAGTTCATCCAAAGAGTCTTTATACTCTTTTATGTAAGCTTTGAAAAGTTTACTGAGTTCAAAGTCACTTCCATTGCTTTCTATAATCTCTTCTATTTGTAATTTAATATCCATAAGATATAATACTCAAAAAAAGATTAGGAACAAATAATGTCAACAATAACTAAACGTGTAACATTCATAGCAAAAGATGATGCAACTTCTATAGCAAAGATGAAGGAGCTTTTAAGTGCGATGGTTAAACCAAGCCAAGTTGAAGATGGATGTATCTTTTATGAGATATTTCAATACGAGGGGAATCGTAGAAAGTTTATGGCATATGAGAGCTGGAGAGATGAAGCTGCACTTGATGGTCATAAAACAAGTGCGCATTATGCTGTTTACAAATCTTCTTATGAGCCATATTGCGAGAAAAAATATAGTGATGAGTTAGAAGTTTTAGGTTAGGCGGATGCACTACTTAATGGCGATAGACGCAGGGACAGGAAGTATCCGTGCTGTAATATTTGACACTCTTGGCAATCAAATAAGTGTAGCCCAACAAGAGTGGACGCATGTAGAAGAATCTGGAGTACCTAACTCTATGAGCTTTGATTGTGTGAAAAATGCTCAATTACTTACTTGGTGTATAAAAGAGGCTATATCTCAAGGAGATATTGACCCAGAGGATATTTTAGCCCTGAGTGCTACAAGTATGCGTGAAGGGATTGTCCTTTATGATGAAGATGGCGAAGAGCTTTGGGCGGTAGCGAATGTTGATGCTAGAGCTGATAAAGAGGTAAGAGAGTTAAAAGAAGAGTTTGAGAGTATAGAGAAAGATTTTTATGAAATCTCTGGTCAAACCTTTGCATTAGGGGCCCTTCCACGAATACTATGGCTTAAAAATAATCATCCTGAAATATACGCTAAAGTTGCACGAGTATCTATGATAGGTGATTGGGTCTTATCTCGCCTCAGTGGTGTTATAGCTACAGACCCAAGTAATGCTGGAACAACAGGTATATTTTGTTTAGCATCAAGAGAGTGGATGCCAAGCATGGCGGAGAGAGTAGGGATAAGTGCAGATATATTTCCTGAACCATATGAAGATGGAACTATCATAGGCTATGTGAGTGAGAGTGCTTCTGGCTTAACAGGTCTATCTACAAAAACAAAAGTTGTAACAGGTGGTGGCGATGTCCAGTTAGGCTCCGCTGGTTTAGGTGTAGTCGATGAGGGTGATGTAGCTATACTAGGTGGTTCATTTTGGCAACAAGTGGTAAACATTCCAAGTGATACGCCTCCCCCTAAAGATATGTCTATAAGAGTAAACCCCCATGTGATACCAAACCAATCACAAGCAGAGGGGATAACTTTTTTTAGTGGTCTCGTGATGCGATGGTTTCGTGATGCTTTTTGTGAATTAGAAGAACTTGAAGCGCAAGACTTAGGGGTAGATACCTATGAAGTTTTAGAGAAAAAAGCCGCGCAAGTTCCAGTAGGCTCAAACGGAATCATTCCAATATTTTCAGACAGTATGAAGTATGGTAAGTGGTATCATGCAAGTCCAAGCTTTATAAACCTTTCATTGGATGCTAACAAGTGTAACCGTGCATCTATGTTTAGAAGTCTGCAAGAAAATGCTTGTATAGTGAGTGCTATAAACTTAGAGAAAATTAAAGAGTTTACAGGGATAGAGATAGATGAGGTAGTATTTGCTGGTGGAGCTTCAAAGGGTGAGTTATGGTCGCAAATACTTAGTGATGTACTTGGTGTAAAAGTGAAGATTCCAAAAGTAAAAGAAGCAACTGCTCTAGGGGCTGCAATGGCAGCGGGAGTTGGAGCTGGGATATACAAAGACATAGCCTCAGCTGCTAAAGAGTTAGTAGTATGGGAGAAGACCTATGAGCCAAATATGGATAATTATAAAATATATCAAGAGTTAAAAGTAAAATTCCAAGAGGTTTACGAGGTACAACTCGCATTAGTAGATAGAGGATTAACAGAATCTATGTGGAAAGCTCCAGGACTTTAGTTTTTACATAAACTTTTTTGAATATTTAACAGTTAGATTCTGAATCAAGTTCAGAATGACGGAACTTTATCGTTATTTCAAATTTTATCGTCATTGAATCAAGTTCAGAATGACGGAACTTTATCGTTATTTCAAATTTTATCGTCATTCCAAACTTGATTTGGAATCTACACAAAGGATGAAAGTGCAATACAAAGAATTAGATGTCAATAGTGTTTTAGACTTTATAATAGATATACCAAGCATAAAAGAATACTTTGGTGATGCTAGCCTTAATGTCGCAGAGATTGGCGATGGGAACCTTAACTATGTCTACATAGTCCGTTCAGATGATGATGCTAACAAAGCCCTCATAGTTAAACAAGCCGTTGAGTATCTTCGGTGTGTAGGTGAAGAGTATGCCCTCTCACGAGAGCGTATGAGCTTTGAGATACGAGCTATGAAAAAAGCATATGCTATTTTGCCCAAGCATATCCCAAAGATATATTATGAAAACGAAGATATGTCCTTAGTTATCATGGAGTTTTTAGGCAGACATGAGATTATGAGAAAAGGTTTGATAGAAAAAGAGCAATATCCAAACTTTACTGAGCATATATCTACTTACTTAAGTTTTTTTCTTTTTTATACCTCTTCTTTGTATTTGTCAAGTGATGCTAAGAGAAAACTAATAGATGAATTTAATGCAAATACTGAATTGTGTAAGCTGAGTGAAGATTTTGTTTTTACCACAGCTTATATGGATGATGAGACAAACGATAATGAAAACATAGTTAATAATGATGATGCTAAGAGACTTTTTAACGATATGGAGTTTAAAGCTAAAGTACTAGAGTTAAAATACAAGTTTATGACACAAACTGATGCACTTCTTCATGGGGATTTGCATACGGGTTCTATCATGCTCAACAAAGAGCAAACTTTTGTCATAGACCCAGAGTTTGCCTTTGTAGGGCCTTTTGGTTTTGACATCGGAGCACTCATTGCAAACTTGGTAAATAACTACATCCATCACAGTATAGTTACGCATGATGCTAAGCAACAAGCCTATCTTCTAACTACCATACAAGAGGTTCTTAAAAAATTTGAACGTAAGTTTTTAGACCTTTGGACGCAACATACAAGTTCAGCATTGATAGCGGATGGTTTTTTAGATGCAAGGTATTTAGATATCTATAAAAAGAAATTTATTTTAAATATATTGAGAGAGAGTATAGGCTTTGCAGGGGCTAAGATGGCACGACGCGTGTATGGTGTCGCAGGAGTTGAGGAGATTCGAGGTATAGATGATATGATGCTAAGACACAAAGCTGAGAAAATGGCGCTAAGCATCGCAAGAGAGTTTGTGATGCATTATGAAAATATTAAAACTATAGATGAGGTTTTGGAGATGATACAAAGTGAACGGTAAATACAAAGCCCTATGGCTCAACGAAGAGAACTACTTAGAAGTGATAGACCAGCAAAAACTCCCTTTTGAGTATGTGTCAAAGGTTTTAAAAACGACTGATGAGGTTGTTGAGGCTATAAAAGATATGACAGTTCGTGGTGCTGGAGTTATAGGAAGTGTAGCTGCCTTTGGGATATATACAGCATGTTTAGAAGTGAAAAACTATGAAGAGTTAAAACAAAAAGCTTCGCTTATTCGCAAATCACGCCCAACAGCAGTAAACCTGATGTGGGCAGTTGATAGTATGATGCTAAGACTAAAAAACTCTACAAACCTAGCAGATGATGCTAAGAAGTTTGCTATAGAACTTAACGATGCTGAGGCAAAAGAGAGTCAAAAAATAGCCTCATATGGTGCTGATATCATTGAAGATATTATGACGAAGAAAAATAAAAAAACTATAAATATTTTAACGCATTGTAATGCTGGTTGGCTTGCGGTAATAGATGAGGGGACAGCATTAGCCCCCATCTATGAAGCACAAAGACGTGGCATAGATGTCCATGTCTGGGTAGATGAAACAAGACCAAGAAACCAAGGTGCGAGTTTGACTGCGTGGGAACTTACTCAAAGCAAAGTAAAACATACCATCATAGCTGACAACACAGGTGGACACTTAATGCAAATAGGCGATGTAGATATGGTTATCGTTGGGGCGGACAGAGTAAGTGCTAATGGTGATGTAGCTAACAAGATAGGCACATATCTCAAAGCCTTAGCATCATATGATAACAAGGTGCCTTTTTATGTAGCTATCCCTGAGTCAACATTTGACTTTGATATAAAAGATGGAATGAAAGATATTCCCATAGAACTAAGAAGTGAAGACGAAGTGAAGTATATGCGTGGGGTAGATGCAGATGGAGTTCTAAGAGAAGTATTAGTAACTCCAAAAGATTCTCCCGCGATTAACTATGGTTTTGATGTCACTCCTGCACGGCTTGTAACGGGGTTGATAACAAATAAAGGGGTTTGTAAAGCAGACTTCGAAGAGATAAAACAAAAGTTTATGCTATAATTTTAGCTGAAAAGGTAGAGGGTGTTAGACCCTCTTAACCTTTATGCTAATTCTAAATCCGAGAAAATTTAGAGTTAGCCTTAAATTGAACCGTTTCATGGTTCACCTTTCAGCTAAATTGCCCCACAAATTTTGTGGGCGCAGTACAATAATATCATCAAATTTAATGTAACTATAAAAATATTGCAAAATGACATATAAAACAAGGAAAAAAAATGAAAAGTTTATGGAATGAAAACGAAGCAAAAAAATACAAAACAGATTTAGATTTACGGGTATATACATCAAGACTTTTAGGGCAAGATAGCTCACTTGTTCTTCATGGTGGGGGTAATACTTCTGTAAAATCAACTGCGACTAATCTTTTTGGTGAGAGTGAAGATATACTTTATGTTAAAGGAAGCGGTTGGGATTTGGCGACCATAGAGGCTGAGGGTTTTGCTCCTGTTAAGATGGAGATGCTTTTAAAAATGGCTGAGTTAAAAGAATTAAACGACCCAGATATGGTGAAGTACCAACGACTTGCTATGACAAATCCATCTGCACCAAACCCCTCTGTTGAAGCTATACTTCATGCTATCATCCCTTTTAAGTTTGTAGACCATACTCATACTGATGCAGTTGTTACCATTACAAATACTGAGGGTGGAGAAGATAAGATAAAAGAGTTGTATGGTGATAAAGTGCTTATCATCCCCTACATCATGCCAGGTTTTGTTCTTGCTAAACTTATCTACGATATGACACGTGATGTTGAGTGGTCACAACTTGAAGGTATGGTTCTTATGAATCATGGTCTTTTTACATTTGCCGATGATGCTAAGAAGTCTTATGAGAAGACTATAGAGTTAGTGGATAAGGCTGAGAGGTATTTAGCAGATAATGGAGCTGAGTATGCATTCCCAAGCGATAGCTTGGGAACGAGCGGGGATGGTGTGTCTAATCACACCGTACCTGACACATCTCGTCATTCCGTGCTTGACACGGAATCTACACACCTACTAAACCTAGCAAAAATAAGACGTGAAATCTCAACACTCAAAGGGCACGCAACTATCTCAATTTTGAACGATTCACCCTTAGCATCATACTTCTCTTCGCAAGATATACAAAAAATTTCACAACAAGGTCCACTCACCCCAGACCATGTGATACGTACAAAAAGAATACCTGCAATCCTTGGCGATGATGCTAAGGCGGACTTAGCATCATATATGCTTGAGTATGAAAAATATTTTCAAGAAAACAAAACAGGTGAAACGCTTTTAAACCCAGCCCCAAACTTTGCAATACTTAAAAGTGGAGGTGCACTTTCTTTTGGAAAGAACGCAAAAGAAGCTAACATCATAAAAGATATAAACGAGCATACTTTTGAAGCGATTTTAAAAGCTGAAAAACTGGGTGGCTATAAGGCACTTGAAGCAGACAAGATTTTTGAAGTAGAGTACTGGTCACTTGAACAAGCAAAACTGAAAAAAAGTGGTAATGCACCGGAGTTTAATGGTAAGGTAGCCTTGGTTACTGGTGGGGCTAGCGGCATTGGTAAGGCTATAGCTGAGATGCTTAACGCTCGTGGTTGTGCAGTTGTGGTTTTAGATATTAATCCAGAGGTTGAAAACATTTTCAATACTCATGATGCTAAGGGTATAAAATGTGATTTAACTTCAAGTGAAGATATCCAAAATGCTGTTACATTTGCAGTAGAGAATTTTGGTGGTATAGATATAGTCGTATCAAACGCGGGTATCTTTACTCCAAGTGAAAATTTAGAAGATCTAAGTGATGATAATTGGGATAAAAGTATAAGTATAAACCTCACATCTCATCAAAAACTCATCAAATACACAACACCATTTTTAAAGCTTGGTGTTGATGCTTGCATAGTGATGGTAGCATCGAAAAACTTTCCAGCACCAGGAAAAGGTGCAGCTGCATACTCTGTTGCAAAGGCAGGACAGACACAACTCGCTCGCATCGCAGCGCTGGAACTTGGAGAATACGGGGTACGCGTAAACACACTACATCCTCATGCAGTATTTGATACAGCTATATGGACTGATGAAGTCTTAGCCTCTCGCGCAAAAGCATATGGTATGAGTGTAGCGGAGTATAAAACAAATAATGTACTAAAAACAGAGATAAAATCAAGCGATATTGCAGAGCTTGTATGTGCCATGGCAGGGAAACCTTTTGCAAAAACAACAGGTTCTCAGGTCGCAATAGATGGTGGAAGCGATAGAATTATATAAATTAATGAGTTTTTAGATAATATACCAATCTTTAAATGTGCAAAGTGTAATGACTTCGGTCAAAATTAAATATGCTTTGTGAACTAGTGATTTATCTTATTCCAAAACTAGATTTGGAATCTCATAAATTGCTGATAATAATTCTAAGGATTAATTTATGTACCTATTTACAAGTGAAGTGGTAGCCCCTGGGCACCCAGATAAAGTTGCGGATATCATCGCAGATAGTATAGTTGATAAGCTTATTATTGGAGATGCAAAGTCTCGTGTGGCAAGTGAAGTTTTTGTTGCAGGGCGTCACATCGTCATCGGTGGAGAGGTTACCTCGCATACAAAAGTTACTACTGAGGAATATAAGCAAATAGTGCACGACGCACTGGTAAACATAGGCTACGATGGAAATCCTTACTTTTCACGTCAAGAGTGTCTTCATCCTGAAGATGCAGAGGTGCAAGTCCTTTTAAATGCTCAATCCCCAGACATCAACCAGGGTGTAGACCAAGAAGATGGTGAGACTGGTGCAGGGGATCAAGGTATCATGTTTGGTTATGCAGATAGTGAAACTGCAAACTATATGCCTTCAGCTATCACTTATGCTAGAATTTTAATGGAAAAAGTGTATGCATATGCAAAAAAGAATCCTCATGAACTAGGCGTTGATATAAAAACTCAAGTTACAGTTGATTATGGAGAGAAAGACAACTTTGAGAACTGCCAGCCTCAAAAGATAAACACTATAGTAGTCTCTGCTCCTTGTGTAGCGACTATGAGTATTGAGACTGTAAGAGAGCTTATTCAAGGGCTTATAGATGATGCAGGGTTGCCAACTGATATGTATGATAAAAACGATTGTATCATCCATATAAATCCAACAGGAAAATATGTTTCTCATTCTCCTTTACATGATTCTGGCTTAACGGGTAGAAAACTTATAGTAGATAGTTTTGGTGGTTATTCACCAATAGGTGGGGGTGCTCAGAGTTCAAAAGATTATACTAAAGTTGACAGATCTGGACTTTATGCTGCGCGTTACATCGCCAAACATATAGTAGCAGCTGGACTTGCTAAAAAATGTGTAGTGCAACTTTCATACGCGATAGGTGTTGCAAAACCAACCTCCGTTGCAGTTGATACGTATGGAACTTTTACATCAAAAAATGATGATGAGTTATCAACGTTTGTGCAAGATAATTTTGCCCTAACTCCAAACTGGATTACGAAAAAGTTCAATCTTGATAGACCAAGTAAAGAGACTTTCCTTTACGCAGATGTAGCCGCTCGTGGTCAAGTTGGTCAAGCGGATTACCCTTGGGAGCAGTTGGATGGACTTAGTATTTTTGAGGCATTAAAGTAGATTCCGTGTCAAGCACGGAATGACGAACTGTGCATGGAATGACGAACTGTGCATGGAATGACGAACTGTGCATGGAATGACGAACTGTGCATGGAATGACGAACACTCTCGTTCCCATGCTCTGCATGGGAATGCATATATAAATTGAATTGGTACTAAAGATGAATAAAAGAATTACATACGACGAAGCACTAGCACTATATGATTTAGACCTTTTTGAATTAGGTGAGATGGCTGACAAAATTCGCCAAGATAAACATGGTAAAAAAACCTACTTCAATATCAACCGTCATATAAACCCAACCAATGTATGCGCGGATATTTGTAAGTTTTGTGCATACTCTGCGAACCGTAAAAACCCTAACCCTTATACTATGAGCCATGATGAGATTATGGAGATAGTAAAAGATGTAGAATCTCGTGGTATCAAAGAGGTGCATATAGTCTCAGCACATAATCCTGATACTGGCTTAAAGTGGTATTTAGATATCTTTAAAACAATTAAAACTACCTATCCAGACCTTCATGTAAAAGCACTTACAGCTGCTGAAGTGGACTTTTTAGCAAGGGAGTACGATAAAACGTATGATGAGATACTAGACTTGATGGTGGAAAATGGAGTTGATTCTATGCCTGGCGGTGGTGCTGAGATATTTGATGAGAATGTTCGTGATTATATCTGCAAGGGGAAGGTTACATCTGAACAATGGCTAGACATCCATCAAAAGTGGCATGAGCGTGGAAAAATGTCAAATGTTACTATGCTTTTTGGTCATGTAGAATCTCGTGCAAATCGAATAGACCATATGATGCGTATCCGTGATTTGCAAGATAAAACGGGTGGGTTTAACGCCTTCATCCCTCTTGTGTACCAAACTGAAAATAATTATCTTAAAATAGAAAATGCAGTAACTGCGAACGAGGTACTTAAAACGATGGCAATATCTCGCATAGTTTTAGACAATGTGCCAAATCTAAAAGCCTACTGGGTGACTTCAACTGTAAACTTAGCTCTAGTATGTCAAGAGTTTGGTGCAAATGATTTAGATGGGACTATAGAAAAAGAGTCTATCAACTCAGCCGCAGGTGCTAAAAGTGCCAATGGGGTTGACTTAGAAAACTTTGTAGCACTCATAAAAAATAGTGGCTTTGAACCAGTTGAGCGAGATAGTGTTTATAATGAGATAAAAGAGTGGTGAAGTAAGGATGAATGTATCGGTTATAATTCCTACCTATAATCGATATATATTCTTAAAAAGAGCCTTAGTATCACTCTACGCTCAAACGTATCCCCCAAAAGAGATTATCGTTGTTGATGATGGCTCAACTGATGATACATCTTATATAACTGTCATTCTGAACTCGATTCAGAATCTAAATCCAAATATAATAATAAAATATATTTATCAAAATAACTCTGGTGTTTCAAGTGCTAGAAATATGGGGATTAGAAATGCTAGTTTTGAATGGATAGCTTTTTTAGATTCTGATGATGAGTGGCACAAAACAAAGTTAGAAAAACAAGTAGATTTTCATAAAAATAATATTAATATTTTGATGAGTTATACAGATGAATTATGGATACGTGATGGTGTTGAAGTTAAAATTCCTAAAAAGTTCAAAAAGATAGGTAAAGATATATTTTCTGAAAATATAGAGTATTGTAATATTGCACCGTCTTCGGTTTTGGTTAGTAGGGAGATTCTGAATTATCATGCCCTTGTGGTACGAGTTCAGAATGACGGAACTGTTCAGAATGACGGAGAATTTTTTGATGAAAGCTTAGAAGTTTGTGAAGATTATGACTTATGGCTTCGTATCGCTTTAAAACATGAGATAGGATTAGTGGATGAGCCGTTGATAACCAAGTATGCTGGACATGATGACCAACTTAGTTTTAAACACTGGGGGATGGATAGATTTAGAGTTGTTGCCTTAGAAAAGTTACTAAAAAGTGAGGCTAAAGCCACACCTCTGAAAAAGACTGAGCTTCTCGGAGGTACGACTTCAGTCGTACACGAACAACAAAGTGAGCCTAAAGCCACATCTCTGAGAAATACCACATCTTCGTCATTCTCGGGCTTGACCCGGGAATCTACTCAAGCACTAATATTGAAAGAACTTAGAAAAAAATACACCATACTCCTCAAAGGTGCCATAAAACATGATAAAATATCAGACAAAAAAAATTATCTAAAAAGATTAAGAGAACTCAATGAACCTAACTAAAGAAACTAAACTCACACTTGTTTACATCAGCATTGCTTTTTTATTTTCAGTATCTATGCGTCTTATTTGGATTTATCAATTTGGTGGGTATGAACCATTTATGTTTAATGGGCAGTTTATGATAAACACTAATGATGGGTACTTTTGGGCTGAGGGTGCTAGAGATTTGCTTAGTGGCTCTAGTACTAATCCGTCGGCTGAGAATTTTTATGATACATTTCATCAATTACATGACTTATCTCCAGTATCAAGTGCAGCTTCTCAACTTACCGCTTTCTTTGCGTACATATTGCCATTTAGTTTTGAATCGGTCATTTTATATATGCCTATATTTTTAGGTTCATTAGTAGTCGTCCCCATCATCTTAATCGCTAAAAACTTAAAAAACTTAGAGATGGGACTCATAGCTGCACTCTTAGCATCGATAGCTTGGAGTTACTACAACCGTACCATGGTAGGCTACTATGACACTGACATGCTCAATATTGTCATCCCAACTTTTTTACTTTGGTCTATCATCTGGGCGATGACTACGAACCAAAACAGATATCTACTCATCACCGCTTTGGATATCTTAGTCTATCGTTGGTGGTATCCTCAATCTTATGCTTTGGAATTTTCGTTCTTTGGATTAATCTTACTTTATACCCTCATATACGATAGAAAAAATATCTATAACTATAAACTCCTTAGCATCATGATGTTTGCAATGTTAAATATAGATGGATATATTCGATTTCCACTAGTCTTAGGGATATTTTATATCTTTAGACAAGAGAAGTTTGACAAATACATTTATTATATTTTTGGTGTATCAGTGCTTGCTTTTTTTATGAGTGGTGGTTTTAATCCTATATGGTCACAATTAAAAGGTTATGTATTTACAGATGCTATAAGTCAAGCCGAAAAAGGGATGCAACTTCATTTTTACTCTGTGATGCAAACAGTCCGAGAAGCTGGAAAAATCCCCTTTGAAACCTTTGCAAATCGTATAAGCGGACATACTGTAACTTTTTTACTCTCTGTCATTGGGTATGCTTGGCTTTCCTATAAACATCGCATCATGCTTTTTGCATTGCCTCTTGTTGGACTTGGGTTTTTAGCCTGGTTTGGTGGACTTCGCTTTACTATCTACGCTGTGCCACCTTTAGCTTTAGGAATGGCTTTTTTGATAGTAGAGGTGAGTAGATTCCCAGTCAAGCTGAGAATGACGGGTAAGTCAAAACATGAAATGACGGGTAAGTCAAAACATGAAATGACGGGTAAGTCAAAGCATAACATCACGGGTAAGTCGACCTTTTCGTCATCCTTGGGCTTGACCCGAGGATCTATACTTATACTATTAACATCAGCAATACTAGCTCCAAATATTCAACATATCATAGAGTATAAAGTACCAACAGTCTTCACAAAAGATGAAGTAAAAGTTCTTGACAACTTAGGCAAAATCACCTCAAGAGAGGACTATGTAGTCTCGTGGTGGGATTATGGTTACCCTATTCGTTACTACGCTGATGTCAAAACTCTTGTAGATGGTGGAAAACATGGAGGAAGCGTAAACTTTCCAGTGAGTTATATACTAACAAATTCTCAAGATGAAGCAGCAAGGATGGCACGACTTGATGTGGAGTATACGGAGAAGACTTTTACGTTTAGAGATGAAAATAAACAGCTCATCATAGATAAAAATCTTACAATATTTTCCAACATAGAACAGATGACAAAAGAGTATGGATACGATGATACAAATGACTTTTTACTCTCACTAGATACAGATATAAAACTTCCTAAAAAAACAAGAGATATCTACTTGTTTCTTCCTTTTAGAATGCTAAACATCTACCCAACAGTCAAGGTGTTTTCAAATTTAGACTTAATGAGTGGTCAAAAATATAACAGACCACTGTTTTATATCTCTACAAACTATAAACAGATTAAAAATATATTGCATCTAGGTAACGGTGTCTCTTTAGACTTAAACACAAAAATATTAAGCTTGGGTGATAAAAAAACAATGATAAGAAGGTTTGTGACTACAGTATATGATAAAAAAATGCGCTTAAAAAAGAAAGTTGATTTGGTAGATTTTAGCTCAAATATAAGCGTGATTTATATGAAAAACTATAACACTTTTTTAATCCTTGATGAGGCTACATATAACTCAACATACATACAACTGATGGTCTTAGAAGAGTATGATGCTAAGCTTTTTGAACCAGTAGAGTTAACCCCACATGCTAAAGTGTATAAACTTAAGATATAAGATGAAAATATACCTCATTCTCTTACTTAGCATCTCTCTTTTTGCAGGCAAACCAGACCTGTTTTTACTAAAAGTTTATAATAATGATGTAGATATTGCAGGGTGGTATATGAGTGAAAAACTTGATGGTGTACGGGCTTACTGGGATGGAAAACAGCTTATATCAAGAAACGGACATAAGTTTGATGTGCCTAGTTTTTTTACGAAAGATTTTCCTAGACACGAGTTAGATGGTGAGTTGTGGAGCAAGAGAGGAAGTTTTGATAGTATTAGTTCTATTGCTAGAACAAAAATATTAGATCCTCAGATCAAGCCTAAGGATGACGTACTATCTGTCATTCCAAACTCCGATTTGGAATCTCCTTGGATACAACTTACATACAACATCTTTGAAGTCCCAAACGCAAAAGGCAACTTACTTCAAAGACTCTCGATTGTAAAACCAACAAAATACCTAAAAGTGATACCGCAAATAAAGATAAAAAATAAAAAAGATTTATTTAACTACCAAAAAATTATAGAAGCTAAAGGTGGGGAGGGTGTAGTTGTTCGTGATGGAGAACTTCCATACTTCACGGGAAGAACGAAAAATGCACTGAAAGTAAAAAGTTATTTGGACGCAGAATGTAAAGTAGTAGGACACAACAAAGGTAAAGGTAAGTACAAAAATAAACTAGGTTCATTGGCGTGTAAACTAAAAAGTGGTAAAATCGTAAAAATAGGTTCAGGTTTTGATGATGCAAAGAGAAATAATCCACCGAAGATAGGCTCTGTCATCACTTTTAAATACTATGGACTCACTTCAAAAGGAAATCCTAGGTTTCCAGTATATCTAAGGAAAAGAAGCATAAAATGAAATATACACATAACTTTAACCCAACCATATCTGATGAGGAACTCTTTGATGAGATAAAAAAAGAGCGTGAGAGTATAGGCTACTATAACCTAGTACATCAAGATATAGGTGCTATAAAAGAGTATGCAAAAGGTGTGAAGCAAAAAAATGTTGTAGTTATCGGCATAGGTGGTTCAACCCTTGGAACTTATGCTATATATAAGTTTTTAAAACACTCTAAAAAGCTTAGTAAAAAACTCCATTTTATAGAAAGTACAGACCCTATAGAGTTAAAGTCTAAGATAGATGCTATTGACTTGAATGATACTCTTTTTGTCGTTATATCTAAGTCTGGGACTACTGTTGAGACTGTGTCTATATTTAAGTATATAAACTCTCTTATGAAGTGTGATAAAGACAATACTATAGTGATAACGGAGAGTGATTCTAAGCTTGATGCCTTTGCAAAATTTCATAAGATGAAAACATTTGAAGTGCCTAAGGATGTTGGGGGAAGATTTTCTGTTTTCTCTACTGTAGGGCTAGTGCCTCTTGCTATAGTTGGGATAGATATTGATGAGATAATTAAAGGTATCAAAGAGGTGTATGACGGCTTTTTTGAGGAGGTTCCCAGTTATAATGCCCTTGCGGTACAAGCTGAGAATGACTTCCCTTCCGTCATTCCGGACTCCGATCCGGAATCTACTCCAAAACACCGCATTCTAAAAAAAGCCCGTTTCTTCGCCGAATACAAAAACAGCTTTAACATAAACGTAGTCTTTTCATATTCCTCGCGACTTGAGGGTTTTAATAAATGGTATGTACAACTTTGGGGGGAGAGCCTAGGAAAGATAGATATTAACGAGTCACGACAAGGTCTCACCCCAGTTGGCATCATAGGACCTATAGACCAACACTCTTTTTTACAGCTTGTAGTTGAAGGTAGACGAGACAAGACGATAACTATAGTGAAAGTAGATAATTTTGAAAGTGATATACAGATACCAGAGCTTACACTAGAGGGTTTAGAAGAGCTAGACTACTTAAACAAAAGAGATTTCTCTGAGCTTATTAACATGCAAGCTGACGCTACCATAGAGGCTATACAAAATCTAGATGACATCCCATGTGATGTGATAACTATAGATGCAGTAGATGAGCGAAGTATAGCAGCTCTTATGTATGAATATGAGCTGCTCACCTCTGTCGTTGCAAAGTTCCTCTATATCAACGCATATGACCAACCTGGTGTTGAAGCTGGAAAAATTATACTTAAAGAAAAACTGAGTAAGCAACAGAAATAGTTTTAAGAAGTTCTAAATAAGTTTTTAGCTAAAATGCTCTTACTAAATGGGTCGCCCCCCCCCATAAACAAGAGAGAAAATTTGAAAATTAAAAAGTGTTTATTTCCCGCTGCTGGTTACGGTACAAGATTTCTACCAGCTACTAAAGCTACTCCAAAAGAGATGTTACCAGTGTTAACTAAACCACTCATCCAGTATGGAGTAGAAGAAGCACTTGAAGCTGGCATAGAGACTATGGCTATAGTTACAGGTCGAGGTAAAAGGGCTATAGAGGATCACTTTGACATAAGTTATGAGTTAGAACATCAGATAAAAGGTACTGCTAAAGAGTATTACTTGACTGAGATAAGAGATGTTATAACGAAGTGTACATTTTCATATACTCGTCAAGTGGAAATGAAAGGTCTAGGTCACGCTATACTCTGCGGTGAAACCCTCATAGGCAACGAACCCTTTGCAGTTGTACTTGCAGATGACTTGTGTGATAACCCCGTCATTCCAAACTCCGATTTGGAATCTAATGGAGTCCTCGCTCAAATGATAGAAGTATATGAAAAGTACCAATGCTCTATAGTAGCAATAGAAGAAGTTCCAATGGAAGATACAAACAAATATGGTGTCATAGCAGGTAAAGAGATAGAAAGTGGAGTTTATCGTGTAAAAGACATGGTAGAAAAACCAGACCCAAAAGACGCACCAACAAACATGGCTATCATAGGACGCTACATCTTAACTCCAGACATTTTTGAAATCTTAAAAAGTACGAAGCCAGGAAAAGGTGGAGAGATACAGATAACCGATGCA
>Ga0256840_1000416_pt1 | contig 44312 bp, 42 predicted proteins | sample 355202metaG_FD_185969 | JGI IMG/M metagenome (GOLD analysis project Ga0256840, IMG submission 185969) | Hydrothermal vent microbial communities from Mid Atlantic Ridge, Atlantic Ocean - 355-202 | ecosystem: Environmental > Aquatic > Marine > Hydrothermal vents | place: Atlantic Ocean: Mid...
AGATGATGCACATAGATGTTTTATGGCGAGCACTCAATATATCGATCTTTTATCAAATATATCTAAGGAGATGCTCTCTAACTATGTTCAAAAAACAAATGCTATATATAAGAGCTCTATATTATACCTGTACATAATAGTTATCGCTTGCATCTTATCCTTTGTTGCCATTATTATACTCGCTTATTTGCTTGTGCGATTGGTAAAAAAAGAGGAAAAAAACACAGAAGAGTTGAGAATAGCTTCGTATGCTTTTGAATCTCATGAAGCTATGACAATAACTGATACGAATGGAGTTATTATAAAGGTAAATAGTGCATTTACAGATATAACTGGTTATACAGCCTCAGAGGTGATAGGTCAAAATCCACGAGTGCTAAAATCACAAAAACATAATGATGAATTTTTCAAAACTATGTGGGATAAACTTTTACAAGAGGGAAGATGGCAAGGGGAGATATATAATAAAAGAAAAAATGGTGAAATCTATCCAGAGATGTTGTCAATTACTGCTATTAAAGACGAGAATGATACAACGACGCATTATATAGGACAATTTTTAGATATATCTGAGATAAAAAAAGCAAAAGAGATAGCACAGTACCAAGCAAGTCACGATTTTTTAACATCGCTTTTAAATAGACGCTCATTAATTCTAAGACTCAACGAGGAGTTTATAAAGGCAAAAAGACACCATCTTGTTCATGCCTTTCTCTTTATAGATCTCGATAATTTTAAAAGTATAAATGACAACTATGGGCATAATGTTGGCGATAAACTTATCAAAGAAACTGCTAATCGTATCAAAACCATAACAAGACAAGAAGATATAATTTCAAGGATTAGTGGAGATGAATTTGGAATAATTCTTGTAAATATTGGAGAAAACGAAGCAGAAGCGGCAAAAGCTGTACAACAAGTTTGTAGAAAAATTTTAGATTCAATATCTCAAGAATACCAAATAGACGAACACAAGATAAATATGACACTAAGCATAGGGATAAAAATATTTCCAGATACTGAAAAAAATATTGAAGATATTATGATTCATGCTGATAAAGCGATGTATAAAGCCAAAAAAATGGGCAGAAATAAATTTGTATTTTTCAATACTGAGATTGAAAATGAATTAAAAGAGTTTACTCTTTTAGAAAAAGAGATAAAAGAATCTATACAAAATAAAAATTTTATATTTCATTATCAACCGAAGGTTGATGTACAAAATGGGAGCATTGTAGGTGCTGAATTACTAGTTAGATGGATCCATCCAGTAAAAGGTTTATTGTTCCCTGATTCATTTATTGATGTGTCTGAAGAGATTGGGGTAACACATCATTTCTCAACACTCGCTTTAGAAAATGGGTGTAAATTTATCAACAATAATAAAGATACATTTACGGGAACACTAGCTATAAACATCAGTTCACATGAGTTACTTCACCCAAAATTTGAAAGTAAAATAACATCAATTATATCTAAGCATAACACTGATCCAACAAGAATCGAACTTGAGATTACCGAATCCATGGTTATAGATAAATTTGATTTAGTTGTCAAAAAGATTACATATCTTCAAGAGTTTGGAGTTCAATTCTCTATTGATGACTTTGGAACAGGCTATTCTTCTATCACCTATCTGCAAAAACTACCAGTAAATACACTTAAAATAGATAGAGAGTTTTTAAATATTAGTGAACAATCCAATAAAGAGCTAGTAAAAATGATGGTAAACATTGCAAAAACATTCAAGATGCATATTGTAGCAGAGGGTGTTGAGACGAAAGAACATCTTGAATTTATAAAAAAGATTGGCATTGAATCCTATCAAGGATTTTTCTATTCTAAAGGTGTTGATGAGCAAAGCTTTAAAAAGCTACTACTCAATTAACCTGTATTATCTTTTGAGGCATTAAACCTTTATACTTTGGCATACTTTGCCCAATACTAGCATTTATATATGTTGGATCTGCAACAATAAACTTCTTTGACCCTTTTTGAACACTATCCCCTTCCATAGGAACATATAGTGCTGTTGCCATATGGTCTTTGTATTTTAAGCCAACAACACTAATGCCAAAAAGCTCCTTTATAAGATAGGAATAAAGCACCGCTCTATCTTCACAGTCTGATTTATCATAATAGAGTGTTTCCTCTGCAAACATAACTTTTTCGCGTCCAAATTGCTGGTCATCTCTCTGATACATAAAAGCATTTTGTACAAAATGCAAAACAAAGTTCATAGCATCGCTCGCTTGCTTTCCATCTACATATTTCTTAAGAGATGTTGCTATTGATTTGTATGTTCTGCTATCTACTGGTGCATTAAAGTATGTTTGATAATCTGCTTGAGGATATGAAGCCATAAAATCTATAAGATTTTGATTATATTTGTATGCAATATTATAACTTTTATTCAAATATTCAAATTTCAAGGTTTTACTTTTCATATCGGAACTAAGATTTGGAAGTGTTTTTATAGATAAATCCAATGGCTTATCAGCATCTGGATAATCATGTTTGTAAGTGTATAAGCTCCCTACACTCCCTTTATTATAATTTGAAACAACATAAAATTTCTTTTTAGAAAAACTATAATTTGGTGTTGAGTAGATCGTTTTCTTTGAGTAATGCATCAATACTATATGCTTATTAGCAAGTCCAACTTTGACATTAAATCCAAGCTTATTAAATAAAAACCAACTTAATAGTTTTGACTCATCTGGATTTGAAAAAACTGCATCTGAATACAATAAAACAAGTTGGTATATGCCCCAATCATTTAGATTCATAGCTTTACTCACACTTAGCAACTCTTGTACTAAATTTTCATATTCACTACTAGCAGCACCTTCAAAAAACGAAGATATCCCCTTTTGGTTTTGCGGAGTAAATTTTGCATTTTTTATCCCATCTGGCATATTAAAACCCAAAGCCGAACCATAGAAATTAAAAGTTATATCTTTTTTTGCTTCTTTAACTTTTTCGATTACTATTTGTTGTGGAGGTTTCACTTCTGTATGTTTTATCTCTTTTACTTTAATAGTAGTTTTTGGACCAACACTCTTAGTCTTTAGAGGTTTTGCTTTAGCTATCTCTTTTGGTTTAGGTTTTTCATATATCACTATCCCCTGTGCAGCTTTATACGCTTTAAACTCTTCTTTAAGATACTTATTAAAAGCATTATCTCTTTCGTCTTTAAACTGCTTAAATGATTCTGCTTGTTCTCTTTTAAAATCTTCAAAACTTCCAGCATCAAGTAAAGATATACAAAGTACTAAAAGTAAACTAAAACGGCCAAATAGCCTCAATGATTTTTGTTCCCCAACCTTGATTTGTTGCACGCTCAACATCCCCCTCTGTTTTGTAAAGAATTTTAGCATCACTCATCTGAACAGAATCTATTTTATTATACTGATCTATGTCATATGGACGAATAACACCACTAATTTGAATAATCTGTTTTTGATCATCTACTAATATCTCTCTTTTTCCAGTAATAAAATAATTTCCATTTTGCAAAACTTTTACTATTCTAGCAGATACTGTTGTGGCAAATGACGCATCTTTAGTGGCACTACCCTGTCCAGAAAAAGAGTTGGACGAAGTAGAATTAAAACCAACATCAGTTATAGCACTTAATTTATTTGCATACTTTTGTGTTGCTGTCCCACTTGCTGCTCCACCAGCGAACACACCACCACCCAAACTTGTTTTACTATCTTTTGTGAGCTGTTTTGCACCGCTATTTGAGCTTTTTGCAGTCTCTGAAATCACTACTCTGACTATATCATTTACATGCATAGCCTTATGATCTGAAAACAGTGGATTATCCCCTTGACCAAAAATACTGCCAGTTGAAGTAAAATCTTGTTTATCTTCACGAGCAGGCATCTGTTCAACATAAGCCGGCGGTTTAAAGTCTATCTCAGGCTCTGTTAAACTAGCACTACATCCACTTAAAAGTAGTATAACATAAAGTGGCATGAAAAATATTAAAGTTGTTTTTAGCATTGTGCTCTCTTTTATAAGGGATAGATTTAGATATAATTATAGCAAAAATAGTTCCAAGGAAATGATGTGGATTTACGAGATACAATTAATCAAGATTTAAAAAATGCTATGAAAGCAAAAGAGACTAAAAAAAGAGATGCTTTGCGTCTATTAACAAGTGCTTTCAAGCAAATAGAAGTAGATGAAAGAAAAGAATTAACCGATGATGATGTTATAAAAATCATCCAAAAACAAGTCAAAAGTAGAAATGATGCGGCATCTCAATATAAAGACGCAAATCGTGAAGATTTAATGCAAATAGAACTAGATGAAATTGCTATATATACACCTTATCTTCCTGTGCAACTAAGCGATGATGAACTAGCAGCATCACTTAAAGATATTATCTTAAAAGTAGGTGCTTCAAGCATGAAAGATATGGGAAAAGTGATGGGCAGTGCTTCAAAAGAGTTAGCTGGTAAAGCTGATGGAAAAAGAATTAATGAGTGTGTAAAAAAACTACTTGGTTAATGCCCAAGTAGTTTTATCCAAATTTTAGCTTTCTAAGTGCTTCTTCCTCATCATCTGTTCTCATTAAAGACTCGCCAACAAGAAATGCATCTACGCCAGCTTTACTTAAGTCTTCTAACTGTCCATGCTCATAAATGCCACTCTCAGCTACGATGATTTTGCCGTTTGGAATAAGAGGAATAAGCTCATAACACAGGTTCATATTCATCTCAAATGTTTGTAGATTTCTATGGTTTATCCCTATTATGTCACTTCCTGCATATATAGCTTTTACTAAATCTGGCTTATCATGAACTTCTACTAAAGCTTCCATCCCTAAGTGTCTTGTATATGCTAAAAGCTCTTTTAACTCTTTTTTACTCAGTGCCGCTGCTATAAGCAAAATAAAATCAGCACCATGAACTGTTGCTTCTAAAATTTGATATTTTGAAACTATGAAATCTTTTCTTAAAAGCGGGATGCCAACATATCTTCTAATCCCACCAAGATAATCCAATGAGCCCTGAAAAAAATGAGGCTCTGTGAGTATAGATATTGCACTGGCTCCCCCTCGTTCATAGGCTTGAGCAATAGCTAATGGATCAAAATTTTCACGAATTACACCCTTAGAGGGTGAAGCTTTTTTCACTTCAGAAATAATTCTATATGGATCTTCCTCTGTTGCTTGAAGATACGGGTAAACATCCCTTGGTACTCTTGCATTAAAGGCTAAAGAGCGACCTAACCAATCAAGCGAAAACTCTTTCTCACGCTTTACTAAATCTTCTTTTGTTTTTTTAATAATATCATCTAGGATCATTTTATACTTATACTCTCTTTATTTTTAATTTCTAAACATTTATTTATAATTTTAACATGAAAAACGACTTCTTCATCATCTCCACCCTCCAAATACACAACTTTATCCATTATTTCTTTTGCACGCTTGCATTCACCCAGTTTATAATAACCCCAGGCTAAAGAATCAAGATAAAAAAGTGATGTTGGTTCTCTCTTGAGAGCTTTTTTAACATATTCCATCCCTGCTTCTACATCTATCTCGTGATCAATCAATAGGTAACCTAAATAATTTAAAAAAAGTGGAGTTTCTTTGATTTGTACAGCTTTTTTTAGTTTTTTTATAACTCTATTTTGCATACTTGTGTCATTTTTATCTGCACTACTTTCATACTCATACACTGCACTTTGAGCTAAAAATGTAACATCACCCCTCTCGAAGTATAGCTTTTGTGCTAATGGTGCAGCTTTTGCATAGTTTTGTGCATTTATGTATAGTTGCAACAATAGTTCGTCATCGCCACCACTTTTTTGCAAAAAAGCAATTAACTTCACATAATTTTTTTGATATGCATAAATTTGAATAATTCTTTTTGTGGTTTCATCATTTGGATCTATCTCATAGAGTCTTAAAGATGTAGATAAAAGTCCATCTATGTTATTTTCATCTGAATAAAATCCAAGAAGTCTTGAACATATAAGTTTTGAGCATCCATGCATTCTTGAATGTGTCTCTAACTGAGCTATCGCATCTTTTTTTCTTTGTAAATTGACATAAAGAATAATTGATATCTTATCCATTATTTTTTCATTATACTCTTGTGCATAAGCACTTTCTAAATATTTTACAGCTGTATCAAACTTTTTTTGCTCAACATATATCCCACTCACTAAAAGATAATCATCCACCTTTCGTGTTAGTGAAACGAGTTTCAGTGCTAGGTTTTTTGCTTCTTCCAATTTTTGGAGTTGAATCAATGCAATAATTTTCATACGCACCAAAGATAAATCTGATAATGTGCCCTTTAAAATTTCATCAATCCTTAAGACAACTTTTTCATTATCTTTAGCTGACAATTCATTTTGCAGTGAGCGATATAGATACTCTTTTTTATCAGATTTTTCGTAAGTCATTTCAAATATTTTTGCAGCTGATTTATAATCTCCTATCTGTTCACTTCTAAGTGCTAAGAGTATATATGCGTCCTCCTCTTCAAAAGCTTTCTGATTTGGTTTTATTTCACTTTTTGGCTCAAGACCTAGACAACCAGCAAAGATAAAAATCAATACTAACGGTACGATACTTTTATACATCTCTCTTTCCTGTTATCACACCTGGACATTCTAAACTCAACTCATCAACTCTTGTTTTATAATAGTCCCAAAACGGAAAAGTCTTACATTGTAAGGGTCTTGCATCATAAATTTTACATCCATTAGAGTCTCTGTTGTAAAATATACATTCATGTGAATCATTAAATATAATCTCTTTTATAGAGTATTTATACCCTTTTTTAAAAAGGTATTGTTTAGTAAACTCATTCACTTGCATATGCAACAACTCAGCAATCTTTTCTATCTCACTCTTATTAACATAGATATAGCCACTCTCACCCGTACAGCACCTTCCTTGACATGAGGAACAAGCAAGGGGATTAAAAGCAAATGAAAAACCATCTTTTTGTACTATATTTTGCATTTAATACTCTGAGTAGAAGCTTTTTTATAAATATTTTGAGCTTCACTAGAAAACTCATTCCCATCAAAACTAATAAGCGGTGGTAAAATCTTCATCAGTGATTTTGAACCATTCCTTACATGTATCATCACTAAAGAAGCCTTTTTATCTATTTTTGGATGTACAAATCGTACATCAACAACTCTTAATTTCACTCTATCAAGTGCAGCACAAATCAAACCAAATTGCGAAGCATCATAACAAAATATAAAATGTGCCTGCGGTTTTAACAGCCTTGTGATTTTTTTAAAAAAATCACCTATTGGCAAGTTACTATTATACCTTGCATTAAACAACATCTTATTATCACTTTTAGAAGCCCCATCATGATAAAAAGGGGGATTTGAAATTATATATTCATATTTATTACTTTCTTCAAGTTCTAAAAAATCACCCTCATGTATTGTACATGCAATTTTATTTACTCTTGCATTAGTAGTAGCATAACGAACAAAAATCTCTTGTTTTTCAACCGCTTCTAACTCTACACGGGGATTATCCCTCGCAACTAAAAGACCAACAATTCCACATCCTGCACCAACATCCAGAACTCTCCCTTTTGGATTAAAAGAGCTTATAAAATCATATAAAAAAATTGAGTCACTATTGTAGCAGTACCCTGAATCAGGCTGGTAAAGTAGCATCTAAATCTTTCTAATTAGTTATTTGGTGCTATGAAAATTTTAAAATCACCGAACTGTTCAGTAATTGTAAACTTATGCTTTTGACAAAAGTTAGACTTCATAATCCCTATCATATATTCAGCTTCTTTTTGAGCTTCCTCTTTCGTTTGAAACTCTTGAGATTCTACCATTCCACTTTTAAAAAAACATCTACATCCATTTTCAACCTTTACTTTATACATAGTAAACTCCTAAAAATCAAATATATCATCAAAATCATCGCCGCTATCTGCTGGCGCCTCATCCATTTTCAACATCCCACCAATTGTTTGACAATTTACAACAATAGTATCATTCATAAAGTCAACACTTGGAGCACCCGTCTCAAATGACATCTCTATCCAATTTGACATATCATTACTAAAAGCCTTACACATTGGTCCAAGTTCTTTTGAGTATTTTATAAACTCAGGGATGTGTGTTGCCATATCGCTTGATAAAACAGCTAAAGCTTGTGAGATACTATATACTTCACTGTATGTAGAAAGGATAGAAGCCATTCTGTCTAAAAGTGTATATATTTCAACTATCTCTTCCTCTTGTATATCTCCACTTCCAACAATAAGCATTAGAGAATTAAGTTTACCAGCGTACTCCTGTAAATCACTTAAATCCTCCGCATCAAGATAGTCAAACACCTCTAAAACCTCTGCTGAAGCTTTATACTCTGTAGGTAAAACAGGCTCTTCTTGGGTAATAGCTACTGCTTCTAATTCTTCTATAGAAGACACCTTTTCTAGTTCAAAGGAGATTTTTGTATCTGCAACTTTATACTCACATGGAACACTGTTTTTCTTTAAAGTCAACTCTACAACTTTTGCTGGTAACTCATCTATTTTTGTAAGGGAAAAATAGATACAATCCTCAGAATCTTCTACATATATTTCACTGATTATTGAGAGTCTAACTTGTATATCTGCTAAAGCAAATATAGCACGAACCACATCACTTAAATTATCATATTTCTCTTCAGCACTCAAAAGATAGTACTCCCAAAACTCTGAAAGTGCATCCTCCGAGTTTATTGAAAACTTAATATGTCTGCTAAAAATATTTGCTGTAAAAAGGTTTATTTTTGCTGTGTTAGCAACTTTTGCATGACTTCTTGCTTCAATTAATGTAAAATAATTCGCTATTCTACTTGTAAATATATCGGCGTTTACAGGCTTTGATATATAATCCTCTGCACCATTACTCAAAATAAGTTTTTGTCTCACGCTATCATCAACTGCAGAAACAGCGATAATCATAATTTTTTTATCATTTTCACGAATTAGTTTTGTAGCTTCAATACCATCCATATTTGGCATCATTATATCCATTAAGACTATATCGTAGGAGTTATCTTGACACATTTTAACAGCTTCCAACCCATCTTCAGCCTCATCGATTGAAATATTTACACCATCATTGTCATCCATATAATCTTCTAAAAGAAGTTTTAGTATCATTCTATTATTTTTATTATCATCCACAATTAATATATTCATTGTTTAGTATCCTTTTTACCTCTAATTACCACTCGTGCTCCACCTAATTTTTTAGACTTTAGCAACTCTATTTTAAAACCCATTTTATCACACAACGACTTAACAATATAAAGCCCAACACCTGTTCCTTTTGCCGTTCTTGTCATATCATCTTCACTAGACTGTTCAAAAAGTAAAAACACATTTTTTTTGTTTAAAAATCCATCGCCATTATCTAAAACTTCAAGTACAAACTCTTTATGATTTGATTTTAGAGTAATAGCTATAATACCTCTCGAATACTTCACTGCATTGGAAATCAAATTATTTAAAATTTGCAGCATCCTTTCCTCATCGCATGCGATTATACATTCAGTTTTATACGATTCAATCACCCTAATATCTTTTAAATCATCACCATACTTTAAGAGAGCTCTTTGTATGAGATTATTTAACGAGAAACTAGAAATATTGAGTTCAATCTTTGAATCTCTAAGCTTAATAGCTTCTATGAGGTTTGTTATCATATCTAACATATGCCAGCCACTTGCATGTATCTCTTTTACTTGCTCAACAAGCTTGTCCCTTTTTTTAAAATTTTCTTTTAAGAGATGTTTTTTTACATATTCTGAAAAATTTATTATTGCATTTAAAGGTGTTTTAAGCTCATGTGTAAAAACAGTTAAAAAAGAATCTTTTATTTTGTTTACCTCTTTAATATGCTCAAGTTTTTGTAATTTTGTATCTATCTCTTGTTGTTTAATTTTTCTAGCAGAATATACAATCTCTGAGACATCATTACTAAACACTAGATACTCATTTTCTTCATTATCATTTAAGATAGGAACAGCGATAACATCTATGATATTATCTCTCTTATCTTCAAATATAAAAGTTTGCCTATCTCTATATACCTTGTGTTCTTTTAATCTATCCCAGACAACTTTCATATCAATGTTTGAATTATTTAAAGGGTTTATTAGCCCTGCAATAGCCTGATCATAAGTGAGTCCTGTTGTTTTACAAAAAGAGTCGTTTACATCAAATATTTTACCATCTTTATCATGCTTACTTACACTAAATGAAATATCAATAGCATCTTTGTAGTTTTGAAGCATTTTTTTTTGATCTTCAAACTCTTTATGCCATAGTTTCTCTATAGCTAACTCCTCTATCACTCTAAACAACAGAGATGGCTCTACTGGTTTATTAAGATATTTATCTACCTGAAAATCAATGGAACGCTTAAAAACCAGAGAATCAACTTCATTTTCCATTATCAGTATAACAGCCTGAGAAGGATTTTTAATCTTTACCTTTTCAATAAACTCTATACCACTCAAACTTTTTAGCTCTTGTGATACCAAAACAATATCTGGACTTATTGCATCAAAAAGTTCTAATGCTATATTTCCATCATCACTAACATAAGTTTCATGTCCAGTAGTAACCACCCATGCTTCTAGTTTTTTTAGTAATTTACTATCCGCTTCGGTAATTAAAATATTTAATTTTGAGTTTATAGAATTAGCTTTCATACTTTACAATCTTTTGAGAAGTTCAGTTACGCATTGATTATAGTCTTTTAATCCTTTAGAACGCTTAGAATCTAAAACGATTGGAGACCCAGATTCAAACTGTTTTGCAAGTTTAATATCTACCCCGATTGGGGAGAGAAGTTTTGCCGAACCAAAAGAAGTTTTCACCTTAGCAACTGACTCTTTATGCTCATTTATATGTGGATTATACATCACTGGTAAGATCGATACATCTGCTATTTCACGCTCTAACGAAGAAGCACTCTGATACAGAGCACGAAGCATTTGTCCAACTGCTACAACTCCTAAGTGATGTGGTACAAAAGGGATAACGACACTATCTGCAACCTCCAAGGAATTTTTAAGAAGTGCGTCAAATGTAGGGGGAGTATCGATAACACAATAGTCAAAAAAATCTGCTATTTTTTCTCTTTTAAAACGGCTCTTTAATACTCCTCTTAAATCAGAAAACTCATAAACATCAAAAAAAGCGAGGGCAGGAGAGAGAGTTAAATTTTCATGAACTGTTGGAATAAATGTTTCACTTAATGTGCTTCCACTAAAAATGGAATGTACACCCAACTCCTCATTTGGTTCACAACCAACACCAATGGATGCATGCCCCTGTGTATCAAAATCAAGAAGCAATACCGATCCGTGTTTCGCTAAACCACTCGCTAAATTAACAGCCGTTGTAGTTTTAGCAGAACCACCTTTACGATTACTGATTACAATGGTCTTCACTAGAATCAAATCCTTTCAATACTACCTCATAAAGCTTTTTGTTTTCACCAAACTCATATCTACAGCTATAACTTTTCTTATATGCCGTAATTAGTTGTATGATTGCAAGATGAATATCATCACACTCTACAAAATTCATATTTACTTCATCTGGTGCTTTTTCTTGTAAAAAATCTCTAAAAGAGATCACCTCATCTTCATAAATGACTGATGAAAACACCGCTTTGTTCTCTTCATATACAATTGCCATATCATCTCCCTATTTTGGAATACTTACAGTTTTAATAACATTTACTAAAACACCATCTATATCTAATACGCCCTCGAGTTCTAAATATTGATTTTTACCATGCTCATCTTCGGAATGCATAATATCTGATTCTTCAATATGTGCAATATCTTCTATAGAGTCAACCTTTATGGCAAAATCACTACCATCATTTTCATAAAACAATAATTTCAATGAGGAATCTTCAACCTTTACATTTTCATCTTCATGAGGGGGAAGTCCTATAAGTTTACGAAAATTCAATACTTTAATTATATTGTTTTCGTAAGACATCATCCCATCTACAAATTCGTGAGCATTTGGTATCTCTGTTAATTCAACTACTTGAATTATTCTGTGTATATTTTCAATATTGAGAGCATAACTATTACTTCCAACTTTAAAAACAATTAAGTCTATCATTATAAAACCTTTAAGCTACTTCAATATCTTCTTTTAACTTTTGAGAAATCCCTAAAAGCCCTATTGGATCCATTGCCATAATTATCTGTCCATTTCCAAGTAATGCTGTACCACTAAAGAGAGGATGCCCTTCCATAATCCCTACAAGAGGTTTTTGCACTACATCTAATTGACCTAAGAACTTGTTAACAACTACAGCTAAAAGATTATCTTTAATATTTAACACAACGATTGAAAGGGGTTGTTCTTTCATAGCATCTTCATCAAGCATTGATTTTATAAATAGAAGTGGAATAACCTCACCTCTAATATACACAAATGGTTCATTATGCAAGTATTCTATCTCTTCTCTGTCAAGTTTAACAGTCTCTGAAACACTATCCATTGGGATACCATAGTGAATATCATTCATCTGAATATGGAGTAGAGATGTTACAGCTAAGGAAACAGGGATAGCCAAAGTGATTGTCGTGCCTTTATTTGCTTTAGTTTTTATACTAATACTACCACCAAAACTTTCTATAGACTTTTTAACAACATCCATTCCAACACCACGACCACTAAATTCACTGATAACTTCCACTGTAGATAAACCTGGAATTAAAACTAATTCTGCCATCTCATCTTCGCTTAGTGCATCAATCTGTTCATGAGTCATAAGCCCTTTTTCAAGAACTTTATTTGCGACGCGTTCAACATTAATACCAGCACCATCATCTACAATCTCTATGATAATTCTGTCAGATTGCGCAAAAGCTCTTAATTTTACAGTTCCACTACCGCTTTTACCCTTTTGCTCTCGTACTTCTGGTGTTTCAATACCATGATCTAAAGAATTTCTCATAATGTGTATCATCGGATCAGCTAACATCTCAATCATATTTTTATCAAGCTTTGTGTCACCACCATCCATCTCTAGCTTAACCTTTTTACCAAGTTTTTTAGCAATGTCACGAACAAGCTTTGGATACCTGTCAAATACATAAGAGATTGGTAACATTCTCATCCCCATGATTAAATCTTGAAGTTGTTCTGATAAGCGGTTTATAAAGATATACTTCTCCATAATCTCACGCTTAATCATATCGTGTGTCATTCCAACGACATTATCTGCCAAATAAGGTAAAGAGTTTTTAGCAACAAGAAGCTCACCCACTACATTCATGAGTGAGTCTATAGACTCTTGATCAATTTTAACTGTTTTACCAACAACAGCTTTTTGAGGAGCCTCTTTTTTAGATACACTCTTAACAGGTTTTGTAATCTCTGCGGCATCTGTTTTCATTGCAACTTTAGGATTTTCAACCTTTGGTGTAGCTGGAGCAATTTTTTCTATTGTAACTTTTTCAGCCTGAACCTCTTGCTCTTTAGTTTCAACAGCACTCTCTTTCACACTCTCTTTTGGTGCTAAAGCTAACTCAGTTTCTAAAAATTTTGCAACATCCTCTTTAGAATCAAAACTTGGCATTGAAGCGTTGTATCTTCTCACCTTATCCATGATAAAAAGAACTCGCTCTAAATCATCATCGCCAGTAATCTCATCAAGTGCTTTATATTGTTGGTTCATAATCTCTGTTAGTATTATTTTAACATCTTCACTTGCTTCAATAGTGTTTTCACTTGCACTAGAACCGTCTTCTTTCTTATCTTCTTGAACTTTTTCAGCCTCTATAACTATCTCATTCTCATCACTAAGTGTTGGTACTGTATCACTATTAAATACTTCACCCTTATATAAGTTTTGAAAGAAAGGTGTTAATTTTGAGAGATCAGATTCTTCTATTAAACCTGCAATATCTACAAATCTTTTGAGTTGTGCAAACTGTAATGTATCATTACCAACCAACTCCATAGATTTTGTTATTTTTTCAACTATTGTGACTATATCATTCTCATGAGTTATATTACTAAACTCTTTTAATAAATCTAATTGATGCCCTGCATCTCCAACATCTATAGACAAAAGAGTTGACACATCTAAAGGCAATAGTTGGAGTTCATCTATGAAGTTAAAAAGTGAATCTTCAATATCTTCATATGTTGCATAAATATATGCAACCATATATGATTTTAATAGTAAACCCTCTTCATCTTCAGTACCACTTAAAACACATTTAGCGTTTTCTTCACTCATACATGAAAAAACACCCAACACTTTATCCTCCAAAAGAGAGAGTGTATAAACTGGATCATTTCCATAGACCATACAGGACTCATCAACATCAAACACTACAGCATATAAATTCTCGCTAGAACAAAACTCTTCATTAATCTCTTGGTTTTTAAATAGAATTTTTTTAGAATCTATCCCTCTCAATGTAGATAATGGAATATTAATAATATCTTGAACATTATTGACTTGTAAAAATGGAACTTCCCAGCTACTTTCAGTCACAGCAGATTTACCCATCTGATTGTTTAATTCTTCAATAATTCTAGATACTGCTTCTTCATCAGCATCGACAATTTCCCCGCTCTCTTCAGCAGCTTCAATAAGGTTCATAACCTCATCAAATGCATCATAAAGTACAGCAGTCATACTATCAGCAAATTCAATTTTTTCAGCTCTTAACATATCAAGCAAATCTTCAGCATGATGTGTTATATCTTTCACAGATTCAAAACCAACGATCCCACTGCCACCCTTTAAAGTGTGAGCAGCACGAAATATAGAGTTTAAAAGTTCAGGGTCATCTCCACCTATCTCTTCAATATTTTGATCAATAAAGGCTAAATTTTCTCTTGCTTCACTTAAAAACTGTTCTAATAATGGATCCATACTATCTCCTTAGCTATTAATTAATATCTCTATATATGCCTGAAGTTGATTTGGCTTTATTGGCTTTGTCTCAAAAATATTTGCACCAACCTTAAAAGCATTCACCTTGTCTTCTTCTTTTGCTTGAGTTGTAATCATAATAACTGGTACAGTCTTATGATTCTCCTGTTTTCTTAAATCTTGGATGAAAGAGTAACCATCCATTATTGGCATATTAACATCCACAAGGTAAAGATCTATATTTGAATCTAAACTTTTCTCTAACGCTTCCATACCGTTCTCAGCTTCTACTACATCAATCCCCATAGATTTAAGTATAGAACCATGATAACTTCTCACTGTTTTTGAATCATCTACAACCATTACTCTTGTCATCTTCTTCTCCTAAAAAAATTCTATCTCATCAAAGTCTGTATTATCTGTTGACTTACCAGAAAATCTATTTTTTTTATCTTTTGCATCATTAATTGTTGTCGCAAGCTTTTCTTGTAATTTTTTTATACTATCTACTGCTAAAGTTTCATCAGTTTTATGTGAATGATTAAATCTATCAATATTACTTTGAACACTATCAATTGCCTCTATAATAGCAGTAAGCTGTTGAGAAATAATATCTTGATATTGCAAAGCTTTTGCAACATCATCATCTACCTCAAGGTTATTTTTTTCTATATAATTACTAATCATCAATAGTGAATCACTAGATAATTTAATAGCATCTATCTGAACATCTTTAATGTGTGTTAATAGTTCCTCTACTGATTCTAATATAACCATCTTATGAACCCTACGCCGGTAGTCTTAAAACTCTAGTAATAGCTTGTTTTAACTGTGCTGGATTAAATGGTTTTACTATCCATCCAGTCAACCCTAAAGCTTTACCTTGTTGCTTGAGTTCTGCTTTTGTCTCTGTTGTAAGCATTAAGCACGGTGTTCTCTGCGTCGCTGGAACTTTTCTCAGAGCCTGCAAAAACTCAAATCCGTTCATCACAGGCATATTGAGGTCAGTAATGATTAAATCTGGTGTCATCCCTGCTTCTATCTCTGCTAAAGCGACTGTCGCTTCTGTATATTGTTTTACCTCTATTGGCATAGAGTTTGTCACTATCCTAGTTGAAGCTAAAGCTGTTTCACTATCATCTACAAATATTACTAATGGCATCATTTTTTCCTTATTTTTGATAAATTAATGTTTTGTCTATTTTTCTTGCTTTAAAAACAGATACTATTCTACTCATATATTCAGCATGGCCTAAAAGAACATAACCACCTGGGTTTAACATATCGTAAAAAGTCATGGCAACCTCTTTTCTTGATGCATCATCAAAATAAATCAACATATTTCTTGAAAAAATAACATCAAACTTACCTAGATTTCGCATCTGTGTTTTGTCAAATACATTTGCTACTTGAAAATCCACCGTTCCATTTAAATCATCACCCAATTGATAACCAATTTTTTTCTTCACAAACCACTTTTTTAAAATATTTTTTGGTATTGCATGAATCGCTCTATCACTATATTTTGCAATTTTAGCTTTTTCAATGACAGATGAGTCAATATCGATACCTACAACTTCTATATCTCTCTCCTCAACAACTTTACCCTCTTCAACAATATGCAATATTATTGAGTATGGCTCCTCACCAGTCGAACATGGCGATGATAAAATTCTAATTGGTTTTGAGGCTGGCAATCTTTTATGCAACTCCGGCAAGATACTATTGACTAAAACTTCAAACTGGTCTTTCTCTCTAAAAAAGTAAGTTTCATTCACAGTTATTGCATTCATCAACTCCTGAAACTCTTCACCCTCTTTATCTTCAAAACGAAGCTTAAAAAAGTATTTTCTAAAGTTATCTATCCCCAAGGCTTTAGCGCGGCTATCTACAAATTTTGCCAATTTGTCAAAATGTTTTTCCTCTTCAAGATAAATTCCACTTTTTCTGTAAATAAACTCCCCTATTTTAGAAAAGTTTTCTTTTGATAAAAGGTATCCCATCGCCTAACCTTTTATCGATTTGATGGCACTATCAACTGCAAACTCTGCATAAAAATCACCATCAAATCTATCTTTTAAAGATTCTAAAAGTTCTATATCTTCCTCTTTACCAATCTCAGCCATATAATCAACAGCCGTCATAGCTACATTTATATCATCTTCATGCTCTAAAAGCTCTATAAGCATATCTCTTGATTCTGCAAAATCAACATCACCCAATACATTAATAGCAAAAATTCTTAAGTCTCTATCATCACCTATAAGAAATTTTACAATATAGTATTTTATAGCATTACCAAAATCTCTTAAGATAGAGATACCAAGATTTCTAACATAGGCATTATCAAGTTTAAGCAAATCCATAATCTGCTCTATTGGAGCCTCTTGTGGGTCTAAATTTGCTAATATTGTGGCTATTTTAGTTGAAACCTCTTTGTTTGCATCCTCATCTTCAATATACTTTATAAGGTAAGTCCATCCACCCTCTAACTTTGAAATCTCCTCTACAGCATAATCTTTTTTTTCTAACTCATCATTAGATTCAAAATACACTATAGCCTCTTCAAGGTTTGATAACTTTGGTAACTCTTCAATCTCTTGCTTTTGATGATTTTTTATTAAAGCCATATGCCACTCCTACTTTAGTGTTGCTATTTTCTTTAGAATTTGAGAAAATGTAAGTTGTTCCATAACCCCTCCTCTATCATATGCCTCTTTTGGCATACCATAAACAGTTGCACTCTCTTCACTCTCACCCAAGGTATAGGAGCCAGATTTTTTTAATTTAACCATCCCATCTGCTCCATCATCACCAATCCCAGTTAATATAACTCCAACAAGCTGCGATGGATCAAATACATCCAAAGCACTAAACAGCATCTCATTAACACTTGGTTGAAAAAAATTATCACCCTTTTCTTTATCTTCTCTTATTACTATTTTTCCAGATACTTTTTTTGCAAAATTCATATGAACACCACCACGAGCAACATATATATTGCCTGGCAAAAGTTCCATATTGTGGGAACTTTCATGTACATTAAGAGCACTTACTCGATCTAGTCTAGTTGCAAACGCTGATGTAAACTGTGCTGGCATATGCTGCACTATGCAAACTGGATATTTATAGTTTGAAGGTAAAGCTGCACAAATCTGCTCTATAAGTCCTGGTCCGCCTGTAGAGGAACCAATCATTACCACCTTAGTGATATCTTTACTAGAGCTAAGCTCTTCTTTTTGTGTTGTTCGCTCAACTCTTTTTCTTTCACGCACTCTAGGTCTTGAGACCTGTTGCTTAAGTCTTCTTAATGGAATGCGGCTCAAAGATTTTACTTTTTGAATTATCTCTTCTCTATTCTCATTTTTACCTACATTCATTGTTCCAGGCTTAGAGATGTAATCAATCGCTCCTAAGTCCAGAGCTTCCATCGTTATAGTGGCATCTTCAGTTGTTAAAGAACTGACCATTAAAATCGCGGTTGGCTGTTTATTCATAATTTGCTTTACAGCTTCTATACCATCCATCACTGGCATATTAATATCCATAGTTATGACATCATATTGAGTTTGTGTAGCTTTCTCTACAGCATCTTTGCCATTTCTAGCTGTATCAATTTCAAAATCTAATATCGAAATAATTTCTGTAAGCTGTTTTCTAACAAGAGCTGAATCATCAACAATAAGTACTTTTTTCGCCACTTTTTTCTCCTAATCTAAAGACAAAATCTTATCTATATCTATAGATAAAACTAATCTTTTTCCATTATCTAAATGCAATACACCCGTAAATGTATCATCCTCTTGCTCTTTAATATCATTGAAGTCAACCTCTAAAATATCACTTACACTATCTACTATAAAGCCTATTTTTACATCGTTAATGCGGCAAATTATAATCTTTGAATCATCATTTATTTTTGTTGGTATTTTTAACTTTTTAAATAAAGAGACTATCGTAACAATTTGTCCTCTTATGTTAATGATTCCATCGATCACTTCATCGGTATAAGCTATTTTTGTTGCATCCACAATATCAATAATTTCAGCTACATTCTCAACTTCAAATGCATACTCTTTACCTGAAAGCTTAAATATAATAGCTTCCATTTTGCTTTTTTTCATCTCATCATCGATCAACACCAACTCAGTAGAGTCTATAAATGCTTCATTCTCATTAAAAAGTCTCTCTAAAACTTCATGATCAAAAAATGAGATAAGAGAGTTTTCATCATGAATAACACCTGATATTTTATTGTCTTCAAAACTATCACGCATATATTCTACATCTTCAATGGTAAAATTTTTTATATCAATAATATTATCAACAAGCAATCCAATTCTTTTTCCAGAGTATGAAGCAATCAAAATACGGTTTTTATCACTTACTAGGGCTTTAAAACCATAATATTTTCGTAAATCAATTACCGTAATTAAATCTTCTCTTAAGGTGATAAGACCTAAGACCTCTTGCGATGCAGCAGTGATTTCTGTGTATTGAATATTTGCCAAAATTATCTCTTGAAGGTATTCAATATTTAAAGCAAACTTTTCGTTGGCCATGGAAAAAATTAAAAATCTATTTGTATCTTCTTCCTGTTTAACTTCAAGCTTAAGCTTTCCATTCCTAATCTCTTTTGCTTCTATTTTGACACTATTTAATTTTGAAAATAAAATATTCAAACTAAGCACTTGCACTAACTTATCGTTATGTTTGTATATTGCAATTACAGGGTCATTTTTTTTATCTACATATTCTATTTTTTCTTGATCTATCTCTACGGTGTTATAAACTTCGCTCACTAAAAGGGTGTTGGATGAGTGCAAATCATTTAAACTTAAAATTCTAGCAGATTCAGCCTCGTAGTCAACCTCTTGCATATCAAGTAAAAGATTCATATCAATCACAGTAACTATATTTCCACTTACAGCACACAGTCCCCTTACCCCTGCAGGCTTGAGGGGTAATGGCATCAATGTCGGTACTCTAGAAATCTGGTTTATATTTTCAATAGGTATTCCATAACTTTCTAAACCATTTCTGATGATTAAGATCTCTTCTATTTGCATCTTTTAGCCTTGTTGCAGTTCATCCGCCATTACAGCCAACTCTTCTACACCTTCACTGATATGAGAAACAGTTTCGATGATAAGCTCACTCGCTTTACGAGACTCCATAGCATTTCTTGCAGATAGCTCTACTGCCTTTTGAATCTCATTAATGCCTATCATAACCTGATTCATACCTTCAATATTTTGATCATTAATAGTTTTGAGTCCTGTATATCTATCCAGTAAATCAACAAGCATATCAGTAATTTTTATAATATCATTAATTAGAACATCTATTAATGCTTCCTCATTTCCCTGTGAACTCAATAGATTATTCCAATCGCTTCTCACTGTATCAATTTCAGAATTCATAGACTCTACGATATCGTTGATTTTTTCAGTATTACTCTCTGAGTCTTTAGCAAGATTTCTAATATCTGCACTCACCACTGCAAAACCTTTTCCAAAATCTCCAGCACGAGCAGCTTCAATAGAACCACTAATAGCAAGCATATTTAACTGCACTATAGAATTAGAGATGTTCCCAACTGTTTTATCAACACTTTTAGTCTCTTTAACAATTACATTTAACTCTGTAGCTGCAGCATTTCCTTCTGCTATAGACTCTGAAAATGCTTCACGAATCTCTGTAACTGTATTTTTAACAACTGTAAAAGATATTTTTAATAAATCAAAGTTTCTTCGAGCAATCTCTATCAACTTGTCTATATCTTTTGCGGCTATAATTCCAGCTTCTATCAACTCTTTATTATTTAATGCGCTCTGATTAGTAGTATGTGATGATGATTCAATCTGATTGAGAGCATTTGTAACATCCTCCAAGGCAGTTTGTATATCCTCCATTGAGCCACTTATTGTATCAGCAGAAAGTGCAATATCTTCAGCAGACTTTATGGAGTCTGTAGAGTATTTCAACTCATCTGCCAAGCTAGAGAGATCTTTAATGTCATCTTCTGTTTGAGAGAGAGCATCTGATTGCACCTCTATAGAGTTTAAAGTTTTTTCAACTGAAAGGGCTATCTCTTGAGAATCAGTAGCAATATTTTGAGAACCGTCATTGATTTTTACAGCAAAATCACCAAGGTTTTGGGTATAAGTATTTACACTTCTTGCAGCTTCAACAGAGTAAACTGCAATTTTGGTAAGCTCTTCCATCTTAAGACTAAGACTATTCCCTTTTGAACCATTGTCAGCAATAATTGTTGTTGTTGAACCGATACTATTTATAATTTTGTCAATACTCCCTTGAATCTTATTTACAAGTTCGGAGATAAATTCGGCATTTTTTTCACTCTCACCAGCTAAAGCACGCGTCTCATCAGCAACTACCGCGAAACCCTTACCATGCTCTTTTGCTCTACTTGCTTCAATAGCAGCATTTAAAGCGAGTAAGTTTGTCTGATCAGCAATTTTAGCAATAAACCCAACAGCATCACCAATATTTTGTGATGATTCTTTAAGCTCTTCACTTTTTGTTGATGAAGCTTCGGCTACCACTACGGCCTTATCCATTCTAGTAACTGAATCATTCACCTTCTGCACAGATATCATGATATTATCACCTGTTGCTAATGTTGATGAGATAACAGTATCTATAGTTGTATTCATTTTGTTAATATTTGCACGAATGCCTTTAACATTAGATAGCGCCTGCTCACTTGCACCACTATTTTCTTCAGCAGCCGTAGCAATCTGCTCCATTGACGACTTCAACTCTTCTATCGCACTAACACTCTCTTGCGCATTTTCAAGTATAGTCATTGATACGCCAGCAATACTTTCACTTATCTGTTGTTGCTTTGCTAATGTTCTTTGCTTACGCTTATCTCCACCAGAAGATACCATTGTAGAAGATATACCTGAAGTATTTTTTTTCACTAATGCCATTATAAAATCCTTTTAACTCTTAATCTAATGTTGCGTAAAGCGCTTGGGCTTTTTTTATATCTTCGCGTGATGGTTTAACTCTAATAGAAACATATTTTGTATTTCCATTCTTATCAACTGAGCGTAAAACAGTTGCATATACCCAATAGTGCCCGCCACCTTTTCGTGCATTTTTTACCAACCCTGTCCAAAAACCTTTACTCTGAACATCATCCCATAAAGACTTAAATGCTGCACGAGGCATCTCTGCGTGACGAACCACATTATGAGGTTGACCAATCAAGTCCTCTTCTCTCATATTTGCTATTTTCAAAAAAGAATCACTAGCATATTCTACTATTCCTTTTTCATCTGTTTCTGACAATAGGTACAAATCATTATATAAAACTTCACCATCTTCTAAAAATGTTAAGCCTTCAGTACTAATTTCATTATTATTATTTGACACTGCAAACCTCCATAAAAATTCAAACTTTTACAAGCATACTATTTAAAGCTAAAAATAAATTAAAAATAATTGCTTTGTAGTGATATATTGTAAAAAATGTAATAAAAAAGTAATAAAGTTACACTTAAATGATAAAATAATTATATTGATAAAATAAAATAAAATTATATTTATAGCTGCTGTGGTTTTAGAGGTGCAATCCTCAAGAAAAGGAATTGCGTTTGTAGAAGTTAAATTAATTAAAACTTAGATATTATCACGAATTCCTAAATTTTCTACTAGTTTAAGATATGCTTCTTTATCTTTTCTTTTGAAGTATTTCATTAAACGACGGCGTTTACCAACTAGTTTTAATAAACCAAGTCTTGAAGCGTGATCTTTTTTGAATACTTTAAGGTGCTCAGTTAATTCTGCAATTCTTTCTGTCAAAAGTGCAATTTGAACTTCACTTGAACCTGTATCACTCTCTGAGCGACCGTATTTTGTTACTATCTCTTGTTTTTTAGCCGAATCTAAAGCCATAATAGCCTCCTGATGGGTATAATAATCTAACATTTATACGCAAAATGTATAAAGTTGAAATGGAATTCTAGCTAAACTTTTCTTTAACTTAATTGATTTTACAACAAAGATATTATTTAATCATGAAAATTTCAATTTCTTTAGATATAATAAACAAAAAATAATTTAATATATGAAAGAATTCTAACTATGCTAATGACACGCGCCAGCGAATACGCCTTACTATCTCTAATTGTTTTATCAAAAGCTTCATCACCTATGGATAGTGAAACACTCTCCCGTGAACTTGCTATTCCTAAAAGTTTTTTAGCAAAAATATTACAAACACTTGCTAAAAATAATATATTAAAATCTTATAAAGGTGTAAATGGAGGCTTTGCATTAGAAAAACCGCCAAAAGATATAAGTATGCTAGAAATAATATCTAGTGTTGAGGGTAAAGCACCAGCTGTATTTGAATGTGCACCTTCTCTCGAGAGTTGTCCATCAGATAAAGCAACCATGTGTTCTATATGGCCGTTTCTCAATAAGCTTCAAGGCAAAATAGATATGTTTTTAGCAGATTTAACATTAGCTGATATTTTAGAATAAGTAGTTTTACATTGGCAAGAAAATTAAGCTTTAAACAACAAGTTGGCACTGGACTAAACTTTCTTCTTGGACAAAGAGATTTAAGTGTAGTTTTATTTGTGATGGCAATTTTAGCCATTATTATTGTACCTTTACCATCTGCAATGTTAGATGTTTTACTGACAATATCAATTGCTATTGCTGTTTTAATTTTACTCATTTCACTCTATGTACCAAAGCCAACTGATTTAACCACTTTTCCAACGCTTATACTTATTGTCACTCTCTTTAGGCTTTCTCTAAATGTCGCTACAACGAGAATGATTTTAAGTCATGGGCATGAGGGACCAGATGAAGTAAGTGATATTATTAGTAGTTTTGGTAACTTTGTTGTAGGTGGTAACTATGTGATAGGTATAATCGTATTTGCGATTTTAGTGCTTATAAACTTTATGGTTATCACAAAAGGTTCCACTAGGGTTGCAGAGGTTGCAGCTCGTTTTACACTTGATTCAATGCCAGGGAAGCAGATGGCAGTTGATGCTGACTTGAATGCTGGACTCATAGATGATGCAGAGGCGAAACAAAGACGCGCTGAAATTCTTCAAGATGCAAACTTTTATGGAGCGATGGACGGTTCTAGTAAATTTGTTAAAGGTGATGCTGTTGCGGGTATAGTAATTACACTTATAAATATCATCGGTGGTTTTCTTATAGGAGTATTTCAACATAACATGTCTGTTGGAGATAGTGCTTCAACCTTTACACTCCTAACTATTGGGGATGGTCTTGTTGGTCAAATTCCAGCTCTTATCGTGTCAACGGCTACAGGGATTATGATTACTCGCTCTTCAAGTGATGGTGATAACTTCGCTGAGGGAACTATCAATCAGATGATGGGAAATGCAAAAATCATGATGATAGTTGGTTTTATCATGATTTTATTTGCTCTTGTACCTGGACTTCCAACTGCGTCTATGGGACTTGTTGGTATTATATTTACACTTCTTGGATGGTCTATATATAAGTATGAAAAAGGTGAGCTAAGTATTCTTGATGTTGAAAATATCTTAGGAGAGAAGAACGCAACAGGGGAAGATCAAGATAAAGAGTCAACGAGACCTCAAAAAACAAATGAAGAGATAGCTAAAGAGGAAGAAAAAGCGTTAGAAGATATTCTAAAAGTTGAGATGTTAGAGTTAACCTTAGGCTATCAACTCATACGACTTGCAGACAACTCGCAAGGGGGTGATTTATTAGAACGAATCCGCTCTATGCGAAGAAAAATTGCGTCTGACTTTGGGTTTTTAATGCCTCAGGTTAGGATACGAGACAACCTACATCTGCAACCAAACCAATATCAAATTTTACTCAAAGGTATAGCAATTGGTGAGGGTGAAATCATGCCTGATAAATTTTTAGCAATGGATAGCGGTATGGCTACAGGTGAGATTAAAGGGGAAGCAACAAAAGAGCCTGCCTTTGGTCTGGATGCTATCTGGGTTCGTCCAGAACAAAAAGAAGATGCAATCATCAATGGATATACAGTTGTTGATCCAGCTACAGTAATATCAACCCATATGAGTGAACTCATCAAGAAAAATGCAGAAGATTTACTGACTCGTCAAGAGGTGCAAGTACTGATTGATAAAATAAAAGCTGACTTTCCTGTAATCATAGACGATGTACTCAAAGTTGCAAGTATTGGCTTAATTCAGAGAATATTAAAAGCACTGCTTCATGAAAACATCCCACTAAAAGATATGTTAACTATCTTAGAAACAATTGCAGATGTTGCTGAATATACAAAAAATGTTAACCTTATAACAGAGCAAGTGAGAGCTAAACTAGCAAGAATTATCACTCAAATGTATGCGGGCGAAGATGGTGTTATCAGACTTCTCACCTTTGACACAGCATCTGAACAGATGATGCTTGAGAAGTCTCAAGAACAAGATGGGATAAAAAATCTTATGCTAAATGTTGGGGAGATAAACCAACTCATCCAAGCAACAAGCAAAAAAGCTTCAGAGTTATTACAAAAAGGTGTGTCACCTATAGTAATTATAGTTGACCCTCAATTACGCCGTGGTGTTGCTGAGATCTATGAAAGATTTTCATTAGACATTGTTACACTATCCCATGCAGAGATCGATTCAAGTGCAACTTTTGAAGTTATGGGTTCAGTCTCAATAAAATAAAATAAAATAAAATAAACAAGGAATATAATGTATAAAAAAATTTATCATTTATCACACATAGATTTAGATGGCTATAGCTGCCAACTTATAATGAAATATACTCCATATGCAACTTTTAATTATAACGCTAATTATGGTGCAGAGGTAAGACAAAGATTAGATGAAATTCTTGAAGATATTAAAAAATCTAAAGATAGTGCTCTTATCTTAATAACAGACTTGAATCTAACAGCAGATGAATCAAGATGGCTACATTCTCAAGTAGCTCAACTCAATGAATCTAAGATAGATGTAAAGATAACCTTACTTGATCATCACGGTAGTGGGGAGGAGAGTGCTAAAAAATATGATTGGTATTATTTGGATGTTTCAAGATGTGCTACTAAAATCACTTATGACTACGCAAAAGAAAATTTTGAACTAGATGAGCCCCAATGGCTAGAAAAATATGTCAATGTTGTAAACGCTGTTGATTTGTGGAAACAAGAGGAGGTTAAAAACTTTGAACTTGGAAAAGTTTGCATGAGACTTGTTACCGAGACGAGAGAGCTTAATCGTGTAATGTTCTCCAAAGAAGATACTAACTATAAACTCTCACTGCTCCTTGAGGCAACAAAATTTTTAAATAGCAAAGATGCTGCAATAGCTCTTGATGAAAACATCCATAAACTTAAAAAAGAGTTTTTCAAAATTGATGAGGACAATACCTTAGATAACCTTGCAACAAAATATGTGGTTAATCTTTTAGGTACAAAAAGAGATAAGATGACTATCTACTATAAGGGATATAAAGGATTTTTAAGTTATGGAGTGGGTAATACTTCTATAGTTGGAAATGGATTTTTACTTGCATACCCTGAATATGATTTTATTGTGGATGTAAGCTATAGAGGTGCAATGAGCTTACGAGCAAATAATCAGGTAAATGTAGCACAAATTTCTAAAGAGTGGGCAAATGGAGGGGGACATCCAAATGCAGCTGGAGGTAGGATAATGGGCTTTAAAGAACAATATCGTTATGACAAAGTGAAACAACAGATTGAAAAAATTATCTTTGACAAAGAGGCTGTTGCTGGTAATTTAGAGTATAAAAAAGGGGTATAAATAAAATAGCCAGTGCTAATAATCTGTGTCAGTATCGGATAATTCTTAAAATTGTATCATAAATCAAGAGCTTTATCATGGCGACTCAGAACCTAATGAGCTGAGTGCCTCTTTACAAAGTCTTGTGATACTTTTAAAATTCTTCTCTTTTATCGCTTCATTTGGTACAATCCACGAGCCCCCTACACACACAACATTTTTAAGGGCTAAAAAGTCATTTAGGTTACTTAACTTTACCCCTCCAGTAGGGCAAAAATACATTGAAGAAAATGGTCCACTAAAAGCCTTGAGAGCATCTACACCACCGGCTACAGTTGCTGGAAAAAGTTTACAATAGGTAAAGCCGTTGTTCTGTGCCAACATAACTTCAGATGCTGTTGCTACACCTGGGATGAGTGCAACACCCAACTCTTTTGAAGTGCTCATCAACTCTTGGCTTATACCTGGACTAAAAACAAACTGTGAGCCATGATTGAGGGCATTTATAAATCCCTCTGCGTTAACAACTGTTCCTGCACCTACATGCATCTCTGGCATAGATTTTGCAATGGCTTCAATCGACTTTAAACCTGCTTGTGTTCTAAGAGTAATCTCCATAAGAGAGATACCACCCTCTAACAAAGCCTCTGCCAAAGGTAAAGCATCCGACACATTATCTAATGCTATCACAGGAACTATCGGTGATATCTCCATAACCTCTTTTGCTGTCATGCTCTCTCCTGCCCACTTACATCAAAGATAGTTGCTCCATCTTCTGCACTTCCAATATTTTGACGAACACTTACAAAAAGTTCACGCCCAAAACCATAACGAGTTTCGCTTAAATCTGGTGTATTTATCTCCCGTGATAATAGCTCTTCATTATCTATCAAAAGAGTTATCTCACCATTTTGAGCATCAAAACGGATCTTATCACCACTTTTTATTTTTGCTATCACTCCACCATCCATAGCCTCAGGGGAGATATGAATAGCCGAGGGAACTTTTCCAGATGCACCAGACATACGACCATCTGTAATGATGGCTACTTTAAAACCTTTATCTTGAAGCACTCCAAGAGATGGCATAAGCCCATGAAGCTCTGGCATCCCGTTCGCTTTTGGTCCTTGGTAACGCACAACAGCAATAAAGTCTTTTTCTAACTCACCTCTGCTAAATGCACTTTTTAGTTCCTCTTGAGATTCAAATACAAGTGCAGGAGCTTCAATAAGAAGCTGATCTTCTTTAAGTGCAGATGTTTTAATCACACTTCGACCTATGTTTCCGCTTAGTAATTTAAGTCCACCCTCTTTGCTAAAAGGTGTTTTTGTACTAGCGACTACATCCTTATCTCTTGAGATTTTCGCACCATCTTCAAAACTTAAATTACCACTTTTTAAACTTGGCTCTACGACATAATTAGCTAAACCTTTTCCAACAACAGTTTCAACATCCTCATGAACTAAACCAGCATCTATAAGCTGACTTATCACTACGCTCATCCCGCCAGCATCTCTAAAATGGTTCACATCCGCCTGACCATTTGGGTACATTTTACATAGTAATGGTGTGACTTTTGAAATAGCATCAAAATCATCCCAGTTTAAAATAATCCCTGCCGCTCTAGCCATTGCAATAAGATGGATAGTATGATTAGTTGAACCACCTGTAGCCATAAGACCCACTATAGCGTTCACAAAACTTCTCTCATCAATAATCTCTGCGATTGGTTTAAAACTGCCGCCAAACTCTGTCATTTGTAAAATAGTTTTTGCAGAGTGTGCAGTTAAAGCCTCACGAAGAGGTGTGTTAGTATTTACAAACGAACTGTTTGGAAGTTGTAAGCCCATCATCTCTAAAAGCATCTGGTTTGAGTTTGCCGTTCCATAAAAAGTACAAGTTCCACTACTGTGATATGAAGCTGACTCCACTTTAAGCAAAGCATCTTCACTCACATCTCCTTTTGCAAACTCTTGACGCACTTTTGCCTTCTCTGAATTACTAATCCCCGATGGCATAGGACCTGCTGGAACAAAGATACCTGGAAGATGTCCAAAAGAGAGCGCTCCTATCACAAGCCCTGGAACTATTTTGTCGCAAGCACCAAGATATAAAGCTCCATCATAAACATTGTGCGAAAGTGCTATTGCCGTTCCCATTGCGATATTATCACGAGAAAAAAGACTCAACTCCATCCCTGGTTGAGACTGAGTTACCCCATCGCACATCGCAGGTACACCACCTGCCACCTGAGAAGTCGCCCCCGCATCACTCAGTGTTCTCTTAAGAAGTGCTGGGTAAAGCTTGTACGGCTCATGTGCGGAGAGCATATCATTATATGCGGTTACTATCGCAATATTAGGCGACTGCATTTGAGAAAGAGATGCTTTTTCATCCTCTTGCATTGGTGCCATTGCATGAGCGATATTACTACACCCTATCCCTTTTCTGTTGACACCTTGCACTTTTGCCTTAGCCATACGATTCAAATAAACCGCTCTACTTTTTTTTGAACGCTCTTGTATCTCTTGTGTAACTTTTAGAATCACTTCATTCATAATAATATACCTCTACATCTAAAATATCTTGATTTAAAATCGCGCTTATTGGAGTTTGGTACATATCTTTAGAGTTAAGTGCCTCATTATAAACAGCTAACTTCTTTTTTCCCTCAAAATGAAGATAAAGATGTTTTGCACTCAAAATTGCAGAACGAGTTAAGCTCATACGCATATGTGGTGCTGTTTGTGGTTCTATAGATATACATAACTCTTCATTTTCTAGGTCATATGCTTCTTTTAGTTTTTTATTATTTGGAAAGAGTGAAGCAGTATGGGCATCCCCACCCATCCCTAAAATCACTACGGTAAAAGGAAACAGTGTCTCTTTTATCTTTTTTGTACACTCAAGCTCTGCGTTTTCAGCTTGTACATTATCTATAAACATCCCAACAAATTTTGCCTTACTTGCTCTATCTTGTAAAAGATGCGTTTTCACTAACTTCTCATTACTGTCATCATCCGAAGGTGAAACCCATCGCTCATCACAAAGACCAATACTGACTTTTTCCCACTCTATATTGGAGAGCCTAAGTTTTTCAAAAAGTGGCTTAGGAGTGCTTCCACCTGAAACTATGAGGGAGGCTTTACCATGGGTATCTATAGCATCTTGAAGTTGCTCTGAGATGCTCTGACTTAGTTTTTCTATCAGTTGAGACTGAGCTGTAAAGGGATGAATATTTCTACTCATCGTGCCAACTTCTACCATCTCTTGCTATGAGTTGCATAGCGGCACTCGGACCATCAAGACCTGCACTGTAACTTTTCATAGAGACAATATTTTCCGCCCAACCCTCTAAAATAACATCAGCCCATTTCCATGCAGCCTCAACCTCATCTAAACGCATAAACAAAGTTGGATTAGAGCGTATAACATCAAGTAAAAGACGCTCATATGCATCTGGCTTATGTGTAGTTTGCAAGGGTGTATTTAGCTCTAAATCAACTTGCTGAAGTCTCATCTGATCACTTAACCCAGGGATCTTGTTCATCAGTTTTAACTGAATACTCTCTTTTGGTTGCAAAGATATAACAAGTTTGTTCTCTGAGATACAACTCCCTTTATTCGCAAAAATAGAGTGCGGTACATTTTTAAACTGTATAACTATCTCTGAGTTTCTTCCACGCATTCTTTTTCCACTACGAAGATAAAACGGCACACCATTCCATCTCCAGTTATCTATATCTACACGAAGAGCGGCAAAAGTCTCTGTTGTACTCTCACTCATCCCCTCCCCTTCGAGATAACCGGGAACTGGTCCACCCTCACTAGAGCCTGCTGAGTATTGAGCACGAACTGTTTTTTGCTCTATATCTGCGGGGCTCATAAGACGAAGAGAGCGTAAAACTTTTACTTTTTCATCACGCACACTATCCGCTTCTAAAGAACATGGTGGCTCCATTGCTACAAGGCAAAGTAGTTGCATAAGGTGGTTTTGAATCATATCACGCATAGCGCCGTACTCATCATAATAACCCCAACGCCCCTCAACACCAACGCTCTCAGAGACGGTAATCTGAACATGGTCTATATTACTTGAATCCCAAAGTGGCATAAATAATCGGTTTGAGAAACGAAGAGCCATAATATTTTGAACTGTATCTTTACCAAGATAATGATCAATTCTATATATCTGAGACTCTTGAAAATACTTTAGTACTTCCACATTGATTTTGCGTGATGACTTAAGGTCACGCCCAATAGGTTTTTCAAGAACAACCCTACTTTGAGAAGTTATCAACTCAAACTTACTCAAAGATTTACAAATAGAGCCATAAAAACTAGGGGAAGTAGAGAGATAATTCACTCTTTCTCTATCTGGGTATTCTTCTAGTAATGATTGCAGGTTTTTATAACTCTTCTCATCATCAAAATCAATCTCAACAACATGAAGTTTTTTTGAAAACTGCTCAAACTGAAGCTCATTAAAATCTTTTTTTGTTAAAAACTCCTGTAGTTTTACCTTGATTAAGTCAATATGCTCTGACCTACTCATATTTTGTCTAGCAACAGTGATAATTCTACTTTCACTATTTAAATACTTGTCATTACATAAGTGATAAAAAGCAGGCATCAACTTTCTAAAAGCCAAATCACCATGACCACCAAAAATCGTAATATCACATAAATTTTCTACTATTTCCATAAAACTTCTTTTTTTATTATTGATTTGAGGAATTATAACTTAATACTCTTACTTTTGTTATCAAAACTGGATATAATTTCACTGTATGGGGACGACTTGGCTTCGACAGGATCAAGTAGCGTCTAATTGCATGTCGGACTGAGCATTTCCGTTACGCGGCTCACAATTGCTTAAACGCAAACAATACAAATTACCGCCCAGCTTTAGCAGTAGCTTAAGTTTTACCCCCTCTTAGAGGACGGGCTGCTTCACCTATGGACTCTAGATAAATAGGATTCGAAGTATAACCCCTATGTAGATATATATTGGGTCTGTCTCAGCTCAATACGAATCCCGAGACTCGTCTTGTGTAGCTTTGCAAGTTTGTGCGAAGCAAGATTAAACATAAACAACTTCTCTAAGCATGTAGAGATTAGGCGTAGCTTGGTTTTGGACTGCGGTTCGATCCCGCACGTCTCCACCATTCTTTTATATAAAAACTCTAACAAATTTTCTTTATCAATCAAAATAACTACTAAGTTGTGTTAAAATTCACAAATTTTATTTCAAATGGATACAAATGTTTAAATTTAAAAAATGGATATATTTAGCAATAGTGTTGGTACTGTTTTATTATATATTTATCGTAAATATCTGGGTTACACTCTCAATTATTGCTTCTTTATATGTTGCATTTAGACTTTATAAGCTTTATGCTAAAAATAAATTAAGAAAAATTTCAAGTTCTAAAGAGTTATTTAGAGAGAGTGAATTGGGACTTTTCATAGCACTTGTTGCAAAAGTAGCGAAAGCCGACGGAAGAGTTCAAGAGCTAGAAGCACAGCTTATTGGTATGATGTTTGATGATATTTCTAAAATTTTTCCAGATAAAGAGAGAACAAAAAATATCTTAAAAGAGATATTTAATGAAGAAAAAGAGAAAGATGATGATACGAAGGAGATTGCAGCTTCACTCAACAAACTACTTGGTCGCAGTAGATTAAAACGAAAACAGTTTGTAGAGTTTTTAATTCAACTTGCATTTATAGATAATGGGATTAGTTCCGATGAAGATAGAGTCTTGCGTGAAATTATAGATGAGTTAAACATCACAAGTGATGAATATGCCACAATGCTGAGTAAATTTGAAAAAATGATGAAAAACAAGCACCAAACTATGAGCATTGAAGAGGCATATAAAATTTTAGGAGTTGATGAAAGCGATGAGATGAATCATATCAAAAAAACTTACAGAAAACTTGTTCGTCAATACCATCCAGATATTATAAAATCGCAAGATAAAGATGAGTTATATATGGAGGAAGCAACTGCAAAAACTCAAGAGATAAATCAAGCATATGAGAGAATCAAAGAGGGACGAAAATAATAAAACTCTAAAGTAATTTTCAATTTTTCGTACTTTTTACGCCAAACATCTAAAAAACGATATATTTTTCATAAAAATAGCTCTTAAAAACAAAAACAGTATAGAGATAGATGGTGCAAAAATAAAAAATTTATATTCTTTGATATAATAATTATATCAAAGATAGTGAAACCAAATCGTAATATTAAATATGCTATTATTCGCAATATAATTTGCGTAAAGGCAAAAGGGGATAAATAGAATGGGACTAAGCAACAAGCAACTACCAAAAATCGGATTTTTATATCTTGATTATGTACTGAGATTTTTTGATCACTCAAACTTTAAGGGATGGCCAAATAAAATAGAGACTGTAACATACCATTGGAAAAATGATAAAGCTAGATTTATCAAAGAGGTGAAAAGAAAAAAAATCGATGTTCTTATCGGAAATATCCCTGCAACTGCTTATGAAACTTTTAGAGAGATAGCTAGAGAGCTTCCTCATGTAAGATTTATCCCATCTATGGATACGCAGTTTTCTAATAAATCAAAAGAAAATGTTACAAGATTTGCTTGGAAATACGATCTTCCTATCCCTAAAACATACATCTACTACAACCACGCTAATGCTGATAAATTTTTAAAAAAATGTAGCTATCCTAAGATAATTAAAAAATCTTACGGACCATCAAATTATGGTGGATATTTTGTTCATAAAGTAGATAGCTACAAAGAAGCTAGAGATTTGTATGATGATAGAAAATATCATCCTCAATACTTTCAAGATTTTGTACCTATGGAAGCTGACATTCGAGTAATGCTCATAGGTCATAAACCTGTATGTGCATTTTGGAGACGCGCACCAGAGGGTGAATGGTTAACAAACACTTCACAGGGTGGAAGCATGGACTATATGGATGTACCAAAAAATGTTCTTGATTTAGCGGTTAAAGTATCTAAGGCAGCAAAAGCTGAGTATTGGGCTTGTGATGTAGCTTATGGTAAAGATGGAAAGGTTCGTATTTTAGAGTGTGCTACTGCATTTGCGGCATTCCCATACATCAGAGACTGGATTGGCCAGTATATCATGTGGAGTTTAAGTGAGGGTAGATTTAAAAAGCCTCACACTCCAATGTTTAACTGGGAAGAGTTAGGAAAAATGGACAGTTCAATTTTGAGAACTCTAAGACATATTCACTTTGGTAAGTTTAGCCCTAGTTATGATGGGGCTTATTTTGGTAAAAAGAAAAAATTATATGGCAAGAAAAAAGTACACTTGCATGAACTTGACACAGTATATAAGATGTATGATGTTAAAGAGAGAAAAACTGAAGAGTGGCCAAGTGAAAAATGGAACTACCAAGATAAACTAGCACTTAAGCCGTCAAAATCTTTAAATGCAAAAGGTCCTAAAAAGAAAGATGTTCCCCATCCAACAAAAGACGAATCAACTGAATCTAGCTCAACTAAAGTTACAATAACCAAAGATGAGTTAAGTGAAATTTTGACATCTGTAGATGGGATAGGGAACAAAAAAGTTTCTAATATTTTAAATCACTACGCTAATACAGAAGAGGTTGTCGGCATCCTAGAACAAGATAGTACAATTTTAACTGAAGTAAAAGGTATCACTAAAAAACTAGCATCTAAAATAGCTAAAGCTTGGAACAAACTAAAAGGCAAATAATGAGTGTTAAGATAGTTATTGTAGAAGATGAAGAAGATTTACTAGAGTTGATTGAATACAACCTCTCAAAAGAGGGGTTTGATACTATAGGATTTTTAAATACAAAAACTGTTACTCAAATTTTAGAAGAGGAAGATATAGATCTGCTTATCATGGATAGAAATCTTCCTGGTGTTGAGGGAAGTGAATTTGTTCAAAATCTTAGAGAAGATGGCATCCTTACACCCGTAATTTACCTGAGTGCTAAGAATCGCGATTCTGATATAGAAGAGGGATTTAATCGTGGTGCTGATGACTATATAACAAAACCTTTTAATATGAAAGAGCTTATTTTAAGAGTAAAAGCACTCCTCAGACGAACAACAAAAAAACATAATGAAGGGCAACTGATTCACAGAGATTTGCTACTAGATAAAAGTACAAGAACACTTAGTGTTGATGGAGAAAACATCGACATCACAAAACTAGAATTTGATTTACTTTATGAGTTTATCGTCAATAAAAATAGCGTATTAGAGCGTGATTATTTACTTGAAAATGTATGGAAAGATGCTGATACATATCAATACCGAACTGTAAATGTTGCCATCAACCGACTCAAAGAAAAAATAGACCCAGACAAGACTAAAGATTATATACAAACAGTTCGTGGAGTTGGATACAAACTGTGCTAAAAATACATCATATCTTTATGCTAAAATTTGTGGGGCTTTTATTTGTCACACTGTTTATCTCATCGCTCATCAGTTATGTTTCACTAAAATCTATCATAATAGAGCACAATAAAAATCATTTAAAAAATGCTATCGTTCTAATGCAATTTGAACTTGACAATGTAAATAACCTTGATACTTACGCCACAAAAATTAACCAAAGCACAAACCTAAGAGTTACAATCATCAATGAAAATGGAGTGGTCATTGCTGAATCAAGTGCAGATAAAAAAACTATGGATAACCATGCAAACAGATATGAAATTATGCATGCAAATCAAGAAGATTTTCCATATATAATAAGGTTCTCAAAGACATTAAAAGTTGATTTTTTATATATGGCACAAAAAACTACTTATAGGGATGAAAATATCTATATCAGACTTTCAATGAACCTTGGTCAAATCATGAGTGACTTTTATTCTCTATGGTCAAAACTTGCTTTTGCATTTATAATTGTTATCTTTATCTCTTTTTATATATCTAAAAAAATGAGTGAAAAGATATTTTATGATATAGAACAAATTACAAAATATTTAGATGAAATCTCTAACAAAAATTATAAAGCGATTATAAAAACTAAAAATTTCTATGAATTTTTACAAATCTCTTTAATGCTAAAAAATCTTGTAAAAAAACTGAGCAATCGGGATAAGCAAAAGAGAAAATATACAGCAAAACTTAGACTGATGAATAAACAGAGAAATGATATACTTTCTGCTATCTCACATGAATTTAAAAACCCTATAGCATCTATAGTCGGTTATGCTCAAACACTGCAAGAAGAACCCGATATAGAACCAAAAATCCGTGATAGATTTTTAAGTAAAATCAACTCAAATGGTGAAAAAATATCTCAAATGCTTGATAGACTGGCTCTCTCTGTTAAGCTTGAAAATAATGATTTAGATATTAAGCCTAGCACATTTGAACTAAACACTCTATGTGAAGAGGTGGTAGCAAATCTCCGACTCAAGTATAGAGACAGAGAGATAACGGTTGATGCAGAAAAAACCTCTATATATGCCGATAAAACGATGATAGAGTTAGCCCTTATCAATCTTGTTGATAACGCACTAAAGTATTCCCAAACAACTGTTTCAGTAATTTTAAAAGATGATGTTGTTTATATACAAGACAAAGGGATAGGGATACAAGAGGAGTACATAGACAAGATAAGCTCCAAATTTTACCGTGTGAAAAAAAATAGCTGGGATAACTCTATGGGGATAGGTTTGGCTATGGTTAGCTACATATTAAATGCTCATAGCTCCTCCCTAAATATACAATCAAAATTTGGTGAGGGTTCCACCTTTAGTTTTAGTGTTGAAAATATGCAAAAAAAATAGCACAGAGCAATATTTTTAAGCTTTTAGTTTTTCATTCGTTATATTTTCACTGTAATTTAATTATAGGAACAATGATGAGAGACTTTCACGGAGTTATCCAAGAGTTAAAAGTATATCTTGCAAGTGATAAAAAGATAAAAATTTTAGACAAAGATGTAGCAAGTGCTCTGCAAATATCACAAGCTAATTTTGCTACCATTAAAAGAAGAAATTCAACACCATATGAAAACATATTAATATTTTGCAAAAGAGAGGAGCTTTGTTGCAATCAAATATTTTTCGAATAAATACTAAATTTTAGACTGTATTGTTACCTTATTAGCTTCAAAGAGTTCGATAGCTTTTTGCACCATCGGTTCTTGGGTAATATCTGCACTATCAAACTCTTTTGTTGACCCATCCGTCTCAGAGCAGTTTGTAACACAACTTGCATTTAAAACCTCAGCATCTTCCACCATAGAACTACTCTGAATGTTTGACATTACTGGTTGTTCTATATTTGGAGTATAACTCTCTTGTTGCGTTTCATTTTTTTTTTCACTCATCGGTTTCGAGCAGGCAACACCTTTAATAGCCGTCTCAAAACCAAAAATTTCTCTTACTAATTGCTTTATGGCAGAGTAACCGTGCTTTAGTATTTTTTTACCCTCATCATCTGCACAACTCTCCCATGTTAAAACATTTTTCTCATAAGATATAAAAGTAATACTCGATTCAAAACACTCACCGAGTTCATAACTTCTATCTTTTATGCGAAGAATCAAATCATGAAACATATCCCTATTAGGATCAGTAATTTGGACTGGCTCACTTACAATTTCTGGTTCTGCTGCTTCTTGAGTGGGTGTAGGCTCTTGTATCTCCTGTGGAGCTTCAACTGTAGCTTCATGATTTTCATGAGCATTGATTAATTCTGGTCTTTGCACCTCTTTTTGTAAAGACTCTATCATCTGGTCAATCTCTTTGATGCGAAGTGCTTCAATCATTTTGAAAAAGATAAGTGAAAGGACAAAAGAACCATCAGCATTAATACTAAATAGATATTTAGCATCACTTAAAATTCTAAAAAACCTATCTAAAACAAGGGTTGAGAAAAGTGCATCTTGATTATACATCCTCTCTTTTAGATAAGCGATAAGCTCATCAACAACCATCTCAGCTTCATAATCTTCTAAAATTTTTGTATATTTAACAAGCCCTGCGTAATCTTTTGCAAAAACTGCATTGAAAAGCTCTGTTATGAACTTAGGGTCAACAAGTCCTAGCATATCGGTTACTGTGCGAACATCTACATGATTTTTAGAGTAAATAATCGCTTGGTCAAGTAATGTTAGGGTATCTCTAAGGCTTCCACTTCCACTTCTAGCAAGAATCTCTAAAGCATCATTTTCATATTCAATCTTTTCAAGGTGAAGAATATGCGCTAAATGATCAATCACTTTCTTTGTAGCGATACTTTTAAATCTAAAGTGTTGCGTACGGCTAAGTATTGTAGCAGGAAGCTTTAAGGGGTCTGTGGTTGCTAAGATAAACTTCACATACTCAGGCGGCTCTTCAAGGGTTTTTAAGAGTGCATTAAAAGCCTCTTTTGTAAGCATATGCACCTCATCTATGATAAATATTTTATATCTAGCAGATGCAGGTTTATACTTTGTTTGCTCAATTAAATCTCGTATATCATCTATCTTACGCGATGACGCGGCATCCATCTCCACAATATCCATATGTCGATTTTCAACTGCCAATATACAATTTTGACAAACTCCACAGGGCTGGTGTGACATCCCCTGCTCACAAATAAGAGCCTTTGCAAAAATACGAGCAGTAGATGTTTTACCACTTCCTCTAAGACCAGAAAAGAGATACGCATGAGAGAGACGGTTTGAATCAAGTGCGAGGGAGAGAGTTTGAGCTATAGTTTCTTGACCTATAAGCTCATCAAAATTAGATGGTCTATATTTTCTTGCTAATACTTCAGAAGACTCTTTCACTAATCACACTCCATATTTAAGTACAATGATTTTAGCATCTTAAGAGTTAAATTATCATCAAAATATATAATTTTTTTACTAAGATAGAAGACAACTTACACAGAGGTGACATGGTTCTTGTTTTGCCGTTTTTTTCTGCTTAGCTAAAATATGGTTTATACTATCAAGGGTTCTCCCTTTTGAGTTTTTATGAGTAAAAAGAACTGATCCACTCACACTTAACAAAGGAAATTTTTTGATATTATTATCTCTATCTTTTGAAACTATATATCCATTTTTTTTGTCCTCTGCTGAGTAAAAGCCCTTCACATCTATTGTGAATTTTGATATTATTTTTTTTATACACTCTAAGTAAAAATTTTCATTTTCTTCTGTACACTTTACCCCTACAAAAAAGTCATCGCCACCTATATGTGCTTTAAAAAATTCCTTTTCTAAATGCTTCTTCAATAAATCTGCAAAAAGCTGAATCACTCTGTCCCCATTTCTAAATCCATAAACATCATTGAAAGCTTTGAAGTTATCTAAGTCAAAATAACATAAAAGATAAGAATCTTGAGTCAAAATCGATTGTTCAATATACTTTTCAATCATTATATTTCCAGGAAGTTTTGTTAATGGATTTTGCTCCCTCGCTTGCAATATATTTTGCTCATTTATTATTGTAATAATTGCTCTGGCTGATAAAAAACCATAATACTGAGAATTATTTGTTATTATTATCCCTACAGATTCTGAATCATTAGAAAAAATTTCTATTATCGTAAGTATGTCACTATTGATATCTGCACTACCACATCTTTTTATGAGATTTTTTATCTTTGTTTTTTTACTGTCATTTAAAAGTAAAGCTCTCCCATATTGAGAGTAGAGATAGCCCTTGATTTGACTTTCATTTATAATGCCAATAGGTTCATTATGTAAATTAACAATAGGCAGTATTGATGTCTCTTGATTAGTTCTAAAAAAATCTATAACACAACTCGCTTTGCTTTTTATATTGAGTGCCTCTGTTTTATCAAGGTGCATTTTTATCTGATAATTAGTGTCAGAGACTCTTCTATCGTCTCTTACTAAATCTACAATGTGTGGATAAATCGGTAATATCTCTTTTGTATTTTTAGTTGGTTTTTGAACCAAATATCCTTGTAATAGATGACATCCTATATCCTTACATACTAATAGTTCTTCTCTTGTTTCAACACCCTCTGCCACAACTCTTACACCAAGCTGTATTGCTAAATGTGTAATATTTCTAACCATAAGTTTTTTCTTAAGATTTTTTTCTATATTGTTTAGAAAAAATCTATCTATCTTTAAAACATCTGGAGTGGAGTCATACAATAACTTATAGCCAGAATGTCCTATGCCAAAATCATCTAAAGCTATTGAAAAATTTTCATCTTGATAGTGACTAACAACTGTACCAATATCACACTCTTTAGCTATCTCTTGTCTTTCTGAAATTTCAAAGCAAATATTATCTTTTTTAACACCATATTTTTTTAATATTTTTTCTGTATTGCCCTCTTTAAAGTTTTGCATTTCAAAGATTCTATTATCAAGATTATAAAATAGTTTTATATTTTCATGCCTCTCAATAGTTGTAAACTTCTTTATAGCCTTTTCTCTTAAGTATATGTCAAAAGTATAAAGTAAATTTTCTTGATATACTTTATCAAAGAGGGAAAATATTGACTGGAATCCAATCTCCTGAAAGTTTCTTAAAAGAGCCTCAACTGCATATAGTTTACCTGTATGAATATTCAATATTGGTTGAAAAGCTATATCTAGCATCTCTAAATTTTTTTGCCATCTTTTAGGTAATTTATTTTTCATTCTAAACTATACTATTTTTTCATTACATAATGGATACTTTTAATAGAGAGAATTGCTATATAATATTTGAACAAAAAATGATAACTATCATCACTAAATAGGCAACCATGCAGATGCAATTTTTTTAAGTGCATCTGGATTTTCTGAAGCAAAAAATTTCAATGTTGGTTCCTTGTATTTACGGGTAAAATCAAACTTTTTTTCTAGGTACTCAACTATCGCTTCACCAGAATGTATAAAGATAGTGCCTTTATCAAAGTAATTTTGTAAAGCAGGTAAGATAATTGGGAAATGGGTACACCCTAAAATGATAGCATCTGGAGTTTGCATCTCTTTAAAGTAGTGCTCAAATGTCGCTTCTAAAATATCACCGCTGTAAATCTTCTCCTCTACAAGAGGAACAAAAAGTCCTGTAGCTTTTGCTTGAAGATTATTAAACCCAAGCTTATTGAGGTTTTTTTCATATGCTTTTGAGTTTATAGTTGCATTGGTACCTAATATTAAAATATTTGATTGTTTGTTTTTAAGTGCATTTGCCGTAGCTAATGCTCCAGCTTCAACCACCCCGATAACTGGACAGTTTGAGCTTTCTCTCATCTCATCAAGAGCATAAGCACTTACAGTATTACAAGCAACTATAATAAGACTTAGCTCAAAGTTTTTAAAAAACTCAACTGCCTCTATAGCATAGCGAATAATGGTGTTTTTATCTTTAATCCCATAAGGGACACGGGCTGTATCTCCGAAGTAAATTATCTCTTCAAATAACTCATGCTCAAGCATAGATTTAACAACAGTTAAGCCACCAATCCCACTATCAAATACACCAACTTTCACAATCTGCCTTTAGTTGGTATTCATACTTTCTAAGAACTCTTCGTTTGTAGCTTTTTTGCCCATGGTGTTGTAGATAAATTTAAGTGCTTCAACTTCATTATCTTGTTTATGCAACATCTGACGAAGGATAAATACTTTTTGTAGCACCTCGGGACCAATAAGAAGCTCATCTTTTCTTGTTCCAGATTTAAGAATATCAATCGCAGGGAAGATTCTTCTCTCAGCGATTTTTCTATCAAGAACAACTTCAGAGTTACCTGTACCTTTAAACTCTTCAAAGATAACTTCATCCATACGACTTCCTGTATCTACAAGCGCTGTAGCAATGATAGTTAAACTGCCACCGTTTTCAATGTTACGAGCAGCCCCAAAGAAGCGTTTTGGTTTATGAAGAGCGTTTGCATCTACACCACCTGAGAGTACTTTACCGCTTGAGGGTGTTACGGTGTTGTAAGCGCGTGCAAGACGGGTGATAGAGTCAAGTAAAATTACAACATCTTTTCCTAATTCAACTCTTCTTTTTGCTTTTTCTATCACCATCTCTGCAACTTTCACATGGTTTTTTGCAGGCATATCAAAAGTTGAGCTGTAAACTTCGCCCTTAACACTTCTTTCCATATCAGTTACCTCTTCTGGTCTCTCATCAACTAGAAGAACCATCAAGTCAATTTCTGAATGATTTGCAGTTATACCATGAGCAATCTCTTTTAAAAGTTCGGTTTTACCAGATCTTGGAGGTGCAACAATAAGACCACGCTGACCTTTACCAATAGGTGAGAAAAGGTCCATCATTCGTCCAGTAAGACCTTTTTCTCTATACTCTAATTTAATCTGATCTAGTGCATAAAGCGGTGTAAGGTTTTCAAAAAGAGGTCTTTTTTTACTCTCTTCTGGTGGTAAACTATTTACAGCTTCTATCTTAATTAGAGCATAATATCTCTCTTGATCTTTTGGAGGGCGAACTTGACCAGTTACAACATCTCCATTTCTTAGTGCAAATCTACGAATTTGTGTATTTGAGACATATGCATCATTTATACTCTCATTAAAACTTTTATCAATTGAGCGGATAAATCCATAACCATCTTGCATTATCTCTAAGATACCACTAAAAAGGATAAAACCACCTTGAGCAGTTTGTGCTTTTAAGATCTCAAAAATAACATCTTGACGCTTTAACTCATTTGGATGTTCAACTTTTAACTCAGTTGCTATTGTTACTAAATCTTCAATACTTTTAGTACGAAGTTCATCAATCGTTGTACCTTTAACAGGCGTATGTGATCTTGTTTTATTGTTTTGCTTATTCTGTGGTTTAGAATTTTTGCGAGGTTGGTGTGAATTGTTTTCACTCATAAAGTAACTACCTTAATGTTTTTGGATTTTGTTCAGGAGGGAAGTAAAAGTTTTTTTTTGTTGATGTTATTTTACACTATTAGTTAAGCAAAAGTCAAGTTTACGCTAATTTTATAGTTAGTTTTCGTATTTTATACATTTAAAAGTTAGTCTGTATTATAATTAAAGAAAATAAGGGGGAGTTTCATGTTTGTTTCATCGTACAGTACATATATCAGCACCAACTCCTCCAATAAGAGCACTAAAGATAAGGTTCAAACCGCACAAAACTCTTCTACATATACTTCAAAACCCGAAGAGACTCCAAAAACTACACTTGCAAGTTCTGCTATACAAATTGATTATATTTCAAAAAGTAAAACATTTCACAATAAACTAGAAGCCCAGCTACAACAGCGCCAACTTCAAAATCCAAATGACAAAGAGATTGCAGAAACTAAAAACAGAGTTACAGAGTTTAGCACTCACAAATCCCTACAAAGTGCAAAACAGGCATATAGTGAAAACTCCAAAATCTTTTCTCTTTTTAAAATACCACAACCTACTCTCGACCAAACACCAAAAACAGATAAGAGAACTTCTCTTGAGATACAAGAGATACAAGAGCAAAACTTACGCCATGTTATGGTAAATACTTACATACAAAATGACAAGTATTACCAAATAACGGCATAAACTATTTCATAAAAATACTAAATTTTTTCTCGCCACATCTAACTGTGTTATATGCTTCTTTTGATGTATTACAAAAGTCTTTTTCATTATGATTAAAACTTGCATAAAAAGGTGCCTTAGTAGCACTAATACAAACTTTACCCCAATCACCACCTTTAAAATTATCTGAACATAAACTAGAAAAATTTTCAAAACCGTAGTACAAACTTCTATGTCCATATTTTTTATTAGTATAGGAATCAAAAGCATCTATTATTACTTTTCCTCGACTATAGGACATCGGGTGTTGCACTTTCCAGTCACTTGGTGTTTTAAAATTATATGCTGAGAGTTGTCTATTTCTATTATCATATGAAATCATGGTATATGTGGAGTTTTCTATAAAACTATACGGCAAGTCATAATCAAACTGAGTTTGCTTATAGTTTTCATTATCTGCTTGCCATACTCTAGTCCAACCACCACTAGCTAATCTCATCTCACAATATACATTGTATTTCTTATTGTCAATAAATATATCGTAGTAGCCACTTTTAGCATGTGGTAAGCTATCTTTTATCTCTAAACATGAAGAGAAGGTGCCAGCAACTTCTTGTGCAACTTTTTTAGCTTCTGCAGGTCTATCTCTATATACTATCTTTTCTTTTACAATTACTTTTTCAACAACTACTGGTCTGTCTTTATAAACTACTTTCTCTTTGATTATTACTTTTGGAGCAGGAGGAACTTCCTCTTTACAATCTCCAAAATCACAATCCAGATCATCAAAAGCTTCTGCTGCTGCAGAGTTAGCACGCTCATAATAAGAAGCTTGAGCAATAGTAAAAACACTTAACATAACTAAAATAATCTTTAACATTTATTTTCCTTTGTAACCTAATAGCTCATAATATAATATTTATAATTAATTAAAGATAAATACTTACTCTTCCTCTATCCAAGCATCCGTTTTAAAAATTCTTCCATCATCAAAATACTTGAGTTTAAAAGCCTTAGTACACTTGCCATCACTAAAATCCATAACCGCTATTTGGAGAATCTTTTTACATGATTTAGGTATATCAAAATGCCCTTTCATCCCTGTGAGGA